>Ga0209309_10000372_pt1 | contig 56020 bp, 46 predicted proteins | sample COGITO_mtgs_1204_2_FD_184807 | JGI IMG/M metagenome (GOLD analysis project Ga0209309, IMG submission 184807) | Pelagic marine microbial communities from North Sea - COGITO_mtgs_120412 (SPAdes) (version 2) | ecosystem: Environmental > Aquatic > Marine > Epipelagic ... | reverse complement strand
CCAATTGATCAAGGATCTCTATATGTTGGATGGTCAAATCATGTCCTACGGAAAACCGAACGCGACCATCGCTAAGTTCTATAATCGAAAGCTCTTTGGTGTCAATATCCTGGCGTACGGTTGCCAATGTTTCTTCCATGAACAAAATCTCGAAACGGGCATTGAATTCTCCGGTTTCCGAAGTAAAACTATAGGCACTCGTGCTCAAGTTATGAATGGTATTCAAGAAATTATCTTTAAGGTAAATGGTCGTATTATTCATAAAATCTCCCTCAAGCTGGGCGATGGATAAGGTATAGAGGGTTGGCACATTGATGGCAGTATAAAAGCCCAAAGGAATAACCTCTTCTAAAGTTAAACTGCTCGGTGCTTTCCCCTGAATGGCAAATTTTTTATTATCGATCTCAGGTATTTTCGTGTAGATGATAGCTGCGGTACCACTCGAAAGATTTCTAGGTGCGTCATAAGCGTAGCTATCAAAACTGTTGGTGGCGCCATCCACGTAGGCAATTAAAGCTTGATTGAATATACCATTATCTGTAGTAAGGTTTACCCATATTTTATTAGGTTCCTCAGTAGATTCAGAGGCTCTAAAAAATTGGTTGTTGCTAGAAGCATCTGCAATTCGCATGCTATTCGTGAAATTTACGAGTCCGTTTGATGTGCCCACGACAAAAAAGCCTTGTCCTGAAGGAATGAATGATTCAGGAATGATGGTACTGGCACCTGCGACGTTTCCGCTGCCTACGCTAATGAGCGCGTAATCATCTTGGCTAAAATTGATGCCATTGTTACCATTGTTTGTTGCAGATGGCGCTGTGGCTTGTGACCATAAGAAAGCAACACCTTCAATTTTCGCTGCGTTGAGTGAATGAAATTGAGCAAAATCAATAGCGCAAGGGTAAGGGTTCCCTATGAAATTCCAATCGTTATCTGGAGCAAAACCATTCTCAGCGATTGTTGTACTTATGGTACTTGTATTAAATGGACCACTAAACTCTACAGATTCATTATAAATTGGTCCTGGTGGCGATTGGGGTCCTGTGACCGCATAGCCAGTTCCTGGGATCATAATACCAGAGGTCACTTGCCAATCATCTCCGTTGTCATCAATATCATCTTGGCCAGAAACAGTGCCATTATCATTCATGGTTTCCATGTACTGGTCATAGTAATTGGCTGCTTCATATTTAAAGCGTCTATTGGCAGGCGCACTAAAAAAAAGGGCATCAATGTTAGCATTGGTTATTGGCGAACTCCAATAGGTATAATTATACCAATGATTTTTTAGAGGAGTTTCTTTTCTTGCGATGGCCATGCCCTCTCCAACCAAGTTAAAGGTTCCTCCTATGGCAACTTGAACAAAAGCACCTTTAGTAGCCACTAAAATGGATCCCTCAGCGCCAGAAGCACCTCTAACGGTAGCATTGTTTTCTACAGAAACATATTTATTATTGCCAATATAAAGTTCGCTTGATTTGACGTCAAGGTTTTCTCCAATTTTAATACCTGCATTGCTGCCCATTTCCTTCGTTCCAGTACCTGAAATATCCAGATTGGAATAGTATGGTAGAAATTCGGTAAGCGTTTGAGAGGCTCCAGCGTATTCTACAGTTGAGCCCAAGTCTAAAATGATATTGGGATTATTAACATTGCTTATGGAGGTGTTTGCAAGACCAGAGAAGCCATTCGAATTCGATTGTTTGAAAATTCCCGTTCCAGTGACTGTAAACGAACCATTTGCTTGAAACTGTATAAATGAATTGGGACCAGAACCGTTCGAAGTTGTGCCTACATTATTGCCAGAAACAACAATATTGGCATAACTAGGTACCGGGTTTGTAAGTCTAATTGATTCAAAACCTCCATTATTATTAAACTCAAGAGTTGTGTTTGGAGCTAAGGTATAATTCCCAGTGGCATCAGGTTTGGTTTGGGAGCTGCCAGCCATAATAAATCTGGAATTATTTTCCATAACTAAGTTAGTTCCTGGGCCTCCTAAATTAAAGTTCTTAATATCAACAATTGCATTTTCGGAAATGGTAATTGTTTCAGAAACTGAAGTTCCAGTGCTAATGCCTTTATAATTAGGGAAGCTGTTAGATCCACTAAATTTTAAATTATAATAGCTAGGTACCCCTGATAAAATCTGATTTGCATTATTCCCATTTAAATGTACCACGCCTCCTGTTAAAGAATAATTAGCGTAACCTCCTATGGAGGCATTACCAACAGTACTTCCCAATCGAGGTAAATAATCTCCCAAAGGTGCAGCTGTTATCGTATTTATGCGATATTCTCCGTCTGTCATAACCAATCTTCCGCTTCCATAAAAGTCTCCCGTATTTGTGCCAATAACAGTGCCTTGTTGAATTTCTAGTTTGCCTCCATTCGCATCTAAATTTGTTTCATCTGCTATGCCAATATCATTTGTTAAACTTAATGTTTTCGAATTATCAATAAGATTTACAAAAACCAATCTTTCTGCACTGCCTATGGTAAGCGCATTCCCGGTAACTTGGTTTTCCTTGCCTATATAATGAAAAGTCGCGGTTTGGTTGAAGTTTCTATTGGAAGGTACGGTTTGCACATTCCCAACGTTCGCAATAGTAGTAATACCTTGCGGAGAGGATATTTTAAGAATACTTCCTTGTTGTGAAGAAAATTTCGTGCCTGACTGTGTTCCTGAAATACTGATGTTTAAAGCAGTCGTTCCGCTAAAGCCGAAATCGAAAGTACCTTCAGATTTCACCACCAAGTCACTATCGTTTCCTAACTCAAAATTTCTGTTTATTAGTTTTACATAAGCGCCATTTTCTATATTGAAACTAATTTTTTTATTTTCTTCAGTTGTATTTGTTGAAGCAATGTCGATAGTTTGTGTAGTGGCATCTGATAATCCGTCACCAATTCCATTAAAATGAAGGTGTCCCAGTTGATTCCCATTGTCACATGAAATCAATCCTGAGTTATTTACACTAATATCGCCCTTCAAGTTAATAACAGTTAAAGTACCTGCACTCGAAGATCCAATATCAAACTTTAAAGTACCGCCCATTAGAATAATATTACCGTCAATATTAAAAGTTACGCTTGGCGTATTTGCACCTTGTGAATTCGCCAATCTTAGGTCTTGTGGGCCTTGATGTAATAAATCACCTTCAACATTTATGGTACACGTTCCATTTGATTGCAAGAATGTGATATTCCTGTTAAAGGTGCTTTCAACTATTACATCTCCTTTAATGGTAGTGGAATAATTTCCTTCGGAAATTTTTAAATTTTCAGTATGATTTCTGAAAATCAAATCCCCCTTACAAAGGGTTTTATTGAATCCTGAAGGCAGCAACTGTAATTTACCCACTGAAATATCAATTATCATATTCCCAAAACAACCGCCATCATATTCCGACACCTCGCCATTGGTTTCAATGACCAAGAAATCACCAACATTATCTGTAGTTTCAATAATAAAGTTGGAATCTTCATGAAATCGTTCTGTTCCCTTCCAAAAACCGGTTGTTCGCGAGGTACCGTTAGTGTGCTTAAAAGTAACGGTTCCTCCATTTTCTACTTCCAAGATGCCATTTATCTTAATTCCATTTGCTTCTTTTTTAAAGATGCCTCCGTTTTTAACCAACACATTAGTAAAGGTTGCACTTACTGTGCTTGTTCTCAAAATGCCATTATTTTCAATTGTTAAATTTGATGCGGTATTTGTGCCTACCAACATAATGTCATGTCTAATTATAACGGGATTTGATGTACTTGTTGATGGTGCTGAAGAAGGTGTATAAGATCCGCCTGAAAACTGTTCCCATGTTGCAGTACCACTCCCAGAGGTACTATGCCAAGTACCGCTACTTAGTGTTCGATAAGTACCAATTGCAATATCGGAAATATCAAAATTAATAGAGGTCGTAGTGTTGCTAAACGCCAATCCTGTAGTCGTTGCGGTAAGGTTGATATTAGTTTGCGCACTGTTAAATTGAACATTCGAGATGGCTAAAACCCCATTGCTCAAACTGTATGGAGAGGAAGCAGTCATCCCAACCCCAGATGTGGTTAGGTTTATGCTTAACGACTTGTCTAAATCAATATTGGCAAATAAATCTGTCGCCGAAATATTAAACGTATTTAAATTTGTATTAACACTAGTAGTTGCTGGTTGTGTTGTGAACGTTAGTCTGTCTGCAGTTACATTTAAGCGGTTTCTGTTGTTATTGGCATTATCTGTTTGAGCCCCACCAGCATTTGGGGTCGCAAAAGAAGACCCACTGGCATCTGCTGTAGCCGAAGTAACCTTAAATACCAGCTTGGTTTTATCGATTACTTGGGTTTCATCAATAGACACTCTTAAATGAAACAATTGTCCGCCGGCATCATCATCAGTAGCTGTCAATGAAGCGCTGTTTAATCCAGAGAACACCAATTCATTTCCTATTTTAGTAGCTGTTCCTAATGGGGTGCCTCCAGTGGTTGTGAGGAGGGCTGTTTTAATCATAGCCAGTTGGTTGGTGTTGGATAAGTCTTCAACCGAAAACGATATGGCAGTTAATTTGGTATCAAAACCATCGGCATCTGGACCATCCAATAATTTTAGTTTCATTGGAATAAACTTCCCTGCAGCTGTGGCAGTCCCATCTATAAAATTGATGTATTGAGGATTGCTATTGAATTCGGGTGTAGTGGTACTGTAGTTAGTATTATCTACAATAGTAGAAAGGTTACTATTCGTTCCGTTTCCAGAGACTTTAAACGTATAAGGAGCTTCGTCTGCATCATCATTAGCAACTGTTATGATGGAGGTTCTTAATCCAATCGCGCTCGGATCGAAAGTCACAATGAAAGTTTCCGAATTGGAAGCGCTAATCAATCCTGAAGTTGTTCCAGACACTGCAAATTCTGCACTATTTGAGCTACTGATGCTGCTAATGTTTAAATCGGCTGTTCCAGTGTTGTAAATTGTAAATGTGTTGGCTTGAGTGCCACCTGCAACCGCAACATTACCAAAATCGGTATCATCAATTATAGCTGGGGTGATGTCGCCATCTGCAATTTCTACGCTATCGCCACTGATTTTGATTTCGGGTCCTGGTACTGCGGAGTAACACGTCCAGTTTAAATCGTCAATAGCAACTCTATTAGTATTAAGGGTGTTATTATTAAAAACAATATTAATATTTCCAGATATGTTTATGCCAGATATCGTTGATGTCTGTGTGGTTGCACTATATGGGATTGTTCCTACAAAAGAGCCATTTATCATAACATCAAAAGTACCACTTGATCCGCTAAATTTTAATCCAGTTGTAACGGTCAAATCGCCAATTCCATCAGTAAATGAAGGAGAAGTTAATGAGCCATTTCTAATAGTAATTGCTTTTCCATTTATGGTCTGGTCACCTCTTGCATCTGTTACAGTCCATGTCCCTCCCTCACCGGTCCATGTTCCTGAGCTGTATGCATCAATCGTACCAATATTTGCAAAATCCTCTGTATGACAAGGTCCACTAATAGTCGTTTCAGTTCCAGTTAAAGGAGCTGTTGAATTATATGCAGGGCCATTGACACAACTGTCATCATTTACCGCAAACACAAAAAAGTAATAGGTAGTGGTTTGCGTTAATCCTGTTGCTGTAAATGTGGTGGCGTTAGAGCTTTGTATCACGGTTCCGCCACCTAAAGGATCGCCAATAGAATAAGTAGTCCCATTTATAGGGTTTCCACTAAGGGTTGCCGAAGTGCTCACTACCACAACATACTCATCGGCAGTAGTCGCGGTGAATGCTCCATCAATGGAGGAACTCGTAATAGTATTTATTACTAAATTGGAGGGTTGGTTGGTAGGTGCAGCGCAAGGGGTGGGGGTGCTTACACAAATACCAAAAGTTCCAAAGTCGTCGCCTTGATAATCAAAAACTCTCACGTAAACCGTTGTACCCGAGGCTAAGCCTGTAGCATTTATTAATGACATGTATCCCTCACCACCATCATCATCACACTCAATTTCGGATAATGATCCGCAATTGCCAGCATATAAAGCCATAGCGGTATCGGTTAAGCCACCATTTTCACTAGTCTCAACTGTAATTTCACCAGAGGCTGGCACAACGATAGAGAACCAAACATCAGCACCGCCATAAGACGAACAACTGGGGTCGGTTACGCCACTATCCGTCGCATTAACGTTCGTGTAAGATGTTGGCGAACAAGCACCCGTAGGCGTAAGACTTATTGCGCCACTACAATAATCATTGGCAGGAGCAGGGGGGGTAACTGTGCCTTCCAAATCAATTTCTACATCAGTGGCATCAGTACTTGTAGCAGTAATGGTTTCGTTGTAGGTCGCAGCAGCTAACCCAGATTTTAAGCGTACATAAATAGGTGTTGAGGTGACGTCACCTCCCGATGGTGTTAAAATGATGGGGTTTGTAACATTGGCATTAAAGGCTGCACCTGTACCCGTAGAAATTTCAAAATTGCTGGGTTGTGCAATGGTGATATCATCGGTTAATAAAGAACCTTCAATATCAAAACTTTGCTCTGCGGAAGGGCCAGAACCAAGATTATAGTCTAAATTAGAAAGGGTGATTGGGGAAGCAGTGATTGTTGGGCCTGTAGGGACTGATAATTTGTAAAGTTGTAATTCGTTTTGAACAGAATTTCCATAGGCAGCAAATCTTGGGGCAATAGCGTTATAAGAAAGTTGTCTCGATGTCGCAGCGACGTTTAATACAGTAAATTTACTACTATTGTATGTAAAAATCCATCTGTTACTATTTGCTGGTGTGTCTTCAATAGATGCTCCATTACCACTATACCAGCCGACATATTTTGTTATATCTTCATTATAAATAGTTCTACCGCTTCCATTGGTTTCAATTCTCCAAACATTACTGGTTGATGGATCGGTAATTGAACCAGAAACGGGCGTTACAGTCGTCATAGTGAAATATCCACTTTCGTCGCTGCCGCTTCTTCCATTAGTCATTAAGAATTCGTTACTTTCGTTCAGTATAATATAATAACCATCGGTTAAATCCGATAAGGAAGTAATTTTGGTAAATGTGCCAGTTCCCGAGTACTGTCCAAACCCGGACAAAACAGCACATAAAAAAGCCAATAAAAAGAGGGAGTAATTTTTATTCATGAAGGGATGAATTAATTAAATTGCTATTAATCAAAGGTGCCAAATGTAATTAAAAATGTCTAATCCGCAGTGAATTAGAGTACTACAATTATTAACAAAATGTTATATTTTTGTATGGTGAACCTACAAAAGACCTATACCGTCGATGAAGCGCAAAAGCGCCTCGAACATTATTGCGCCTACCAAGAACGCTGCCATAAGGGAGTACAGCAAAAGTTGTACGACATGAAAATGATTCCGGAAGCGCAAGACAAAATAATCGTGCATTTGTTGGATCATAATTTTTTAAATGAAGAGCGCTTTGCCTTGGCTTATGTGCGGGGCAAATTCCGAATAAAAAAATGGGGCAAACAACGCCTTCAGTTGGAGTTAAAGCGGAAAGACATTAGCAAGGTCATCATAAAAAGCGCCTTAAACAGTATTAGCGATGCCGATTACTACGACACTTTTAATGCCTTGGCTGAAAAAAAGGTAGAAACCATTAAAGAATCCAATAAATTCAAGAAAAAGAAAAAACTTGCCGATTACCTATTGTACCGCGGTTGGGAAAGCCATTTGGTATATGAGAAGGTGAATGAACTGGTGGGATAGTTTTCAGTCTTCAGTCGCTGTTTGCGAGCAGTGATTTGGGAAGTCTAACTTAAACGCCATCAACTTTTTTAGAACGGGCCTAAAAACAAAAAACTGCACTATTCCGAAGAAATCATGCAGTTTTAAATATATGTGGACTGAGATTGGAATGGCAATGGTGAATCCGTTTGTTCCAATCAGGTCTTGATGCTTTATGCTTGACGTCCCAATAGGGGACGGTCTTATATTATATTTTTCTACAAATTAAATACCGCACCAAGATTTATGGAAAATTGGTTGTGAATATAGTTTGCAGGGTCTGCCTTGTTTTCATCGTACTTGGCCAACGGGAAGTTCGCTTCCGTAAACAGCCCAAAACCATTGGTGAAGAAATAACGTGCCCCAACGTGACCGCCAAAATTCTTTAAGCTTAAGCTCAATCCCGGATAGAAATCAAAATTCTCATCAATGTTGATCACGTTGCCCAAATTGGCATTAAAACGCGCTTTTAAATCAAAACGATCCCCAAAGTCCACATCAATACGGTCATCGACTCCCAAGGCGTAGGTAGAGCTCAACCCTACTGAGATGTTTTCGCCCAAGCCATAGTCATAACTAATATTAATTCCGGTAGCTTCGTCTTGTAAGTTGGCTGCTACTTGAAATTTTTGGTCGCCCTTGCCCTCAAAGGCTTGAGCAGAGACTAAAGAGACAGATAATAATGTGATTAAGGCAAATGCAATGTTTTTCATATGTTGTTGATTTAGACTACAAATATACAAGTTTTGCAACTTTATGGAGGTTATAATTGTTTATTGGTTCGGGTTATGGCTTGTTCGTTTTTCCAATCAATCCATGTTTGTCCTTTCCATCGGCGCATAAGGTTATCAATCTGTCGCATGATCACCACATTATAGATGGCTTTGCCAAAGGTTTTGGGATGTCTCGCAATTGCGCGCAAGCTCATGGAAAAGCCTGGGGTGATGTATTTCATATAGTGCCAATAACCTTCGGGCATGTAGAGCACTTCCCCATGGTTGAGTTCTGTCTCCCAGCCTGTGGCGTTTTTGAGAGCTGGCCATTTTTTAAGATCGGGGTTGGAGAAATCAATATCTTCTCGTGTGATCAATGAGTGTGGAATTTTGTACAAATGTTCCGTTTGGTCTTGGTCAAACAGAATGACCTTCTTTTTGCCCTGAAAGTGAAAATGGAAAATATTGGCCAAATCGATATCGTAATGCATAAAGGTATGCGAGTCTTTTCCGCCAAAAAACAGCATGGGCAGACTTTTCATCAATCGCAGGCCAAAATCAGGAAACGTGTAATCTTTTTGAAGCTGTGGTATTTCTTTAAGTGCATTCCAAAGAAAAATACGGTATTTGGTAGGTTCGCGTTTGAGCAAATCAATGTACGCGCTCATTTTCATTGTGGCATGCGCCTGGTTAAACCCATCCTTGTAATCTACAGGTCTATCATCATAAAGGGGTACGATCTTGTCGCCAGCAATGGCTTTCATATAATCCAAATCCCATTTCGTGTAGGCGGGCCAATCTTCAATAAAACGTTCGATCACCACAGGTTTTTGTGGCTTAAAATAATGTTGTATAAAATCTTCCTTGGAAATGGTCGAAAGGCGAGGAATATCTTGAAGTTGCAAGTTTAACAGGTAAAAAAGTTAGGGGTCAAAGTTAAGAAATCGTTACTAATTGCGATTAATAGTTTGTTAAATTTTAAGAAGCGCTACCGGTCGCTTCCATTTTTGAATTTTTGAAGTCAAAAAGAAAACTACTGGTCTTTGTCTATCTTGAATTTGCTGCTATTGGACCGAATGAGCATATAGGGGATGCCTATGGCCAATGCAATAAAAAAGGCATAGGTCTTGATATCGTCGTTTTCCAATGCTTCGGAAATGAGCCAACCCAAAATCATGAGCAGCGCCATGCCAAACATGGCATTTTTGAACAGGTTGGCAATACCTTTGATGTCATAATTGGCCTGCTTCTTTTTGGGCATGGTATTATAGCCCGCAATCAAAAAGTACATTTTACCATATTTAATGGCAATGCCTAAAATGATAAATAATACAGGTACAACGAGCATGGGTAATAAATTATAATTTAAGGGTTTACCAATGTTTTCGGTAACTAGAGGACTGGGCTTTTTACCCATGGCTACGGAACGCGTTTTTTTTGAAATACTCGTGCACCTTGCCAAGGCCATCAGAATTACTTTAGGAGTTTCGCCTTTTGTTTTGCCTCCTCATTGCGTTCAATTTTATGCTCTGGTCGCGTCCATTTTGGCTTTTCGCCTAAAGCCTGGTATTTCGAGTCTGACGCCTCAACAGATGCGGGCTGCATTTTCTTGATGAATGGTTTTTGCGGATTGAGCCCCAACATTTTAAAGAGTTCCATGTCCTCGCTCACGTCTGGGTTGGGTGTGGTCAATAATTTATCCCCTGCAAAAATGGAATTGGCGCCTGCAAAAAAGCACATCGCCTGGCCTTCGCGAGACATTTCGGTACGACCCGCGCTTAAACGCACTTGTGTTTCTGGCATCACGATACGTGTGGTGGCCACCATTCGAATCATTTCCCAAATGGAAACTGGTTGCTCCTCTGCCAAGGGCGTGCCTTCAACAGCTACCAACGCATTAATGGGCACTGATTCTGGTTGAGGGTTCAATGTAGACAACGCGACCAACATGCCAGCGCGATCCGCAATGTTTTCGCCCATACCTATAATACCGCCAGAGCAAACGGTCACATTCGTTTTACGCACATTATCTATAGTTTGCAAGCGATCTTCATACCCTCGGGTAGAAATGACTTCCTTGTAGTATTCTTCGGAAGAATCCAAATTATGGTTATAGGCATACAAACCAGCTTCCGCCAAACGGTGGGCTTGGTTTTCGGTAATCATGCCAAGGGTACAGCATACTTCCATCTCCAATTTGTTGATGGTACGTACCATTTCTAAAACTTGGTCAAATTCCTGTCCGTCCTTAACATTCCTCCACGCAGCACCCATACACACGCGAGAACTCCCAGAAGCTTTGGCGCGTAAGGCCTGTGCTTTAACTTGATGCACCGTCATAAGGTCATTGCCTTCCACATTGGTGTGGTATCTCGCAGCTTGTGGGCAATAGCCACAATCTTCAGGACAGCCACCGGTTTTTATGGACAACAAGGTAGACACTTGAACCGTGTTGGGGTCGTGGTGCTCTCGATGTATGGTGGCAGCACGATACAACAGTTCCATCAAGGGCGTGTTGTAAATCTCTAAAATTTCATCTTTGGTCCAATTGTGTCTTGTTTCGCTCATAACTTATAGGTTGTTCGTCAAACAAAAATAGCCATAAGGTTTAAAAAATAGCCATCAAATTGTGGATTTTCTGATTTTAGCCCGTAAGGGTAGTTATTAACTTTTTTTTTGGAATACTTTTCGTACGTTTACCCCAACTTAAAAATAGAGTTATTTTATGAAAAAATTTTTTGTTTTGGCAATTGCCACTGGATTTTTAGCGACAAGCTGTGGAGCAGTTGGCTATGTGTCAACGCCATCTACCTATGCGTCGGCTGGTAAGGAAGTAAGTGTTACTAAGAAAAATACCAACGTCTTCGGACTTTCACCCATGGATGCCCAAAAAGTGTCTCTAGAATCCTTGAAGGAACTTGAATCTAAATGTTCAAGCGGTGTAACCAATATCACTACTACGGTTTCTGCAACGTCATTTATCTTATTGTTTGAAAAGATCGAAATGACAGGAAATTGTAAATAAGTCATTTTACTGTGATTGCAAAAGGCTTCAAAACATGATTTTGAAGCCTTTTTTTTATAATTGGTATGAACCTAAAATAAGTAACAGCAATAGCGTTATTCTATTTGTCGCTTTCTTTTTTTCTTCGGAAGGCTCCTTGCTTATTTATCTTGAAAGAAGAATACTAACCGCATTGCCACCAAAACCGACCGCATTTACCATAATATGTTCAATGCGCTGGGGTGTTTGAGACGCTAAGTACGGTACTGCAATATACTGTTGCTGTTGCAGCATGAATACTGCCATTTCAATACTTAAAAGTCCGGAAGCACCAAGGCTATGTCCAATCTTCCACTTATTGGTAGTCAAAACGGGCGTTTTTTTACCAAAAATAGTGTGAATGGCATTCAATTCTGCTTGATCCCCTTTGATGGTGCCAGGCGTATGCGTTACAATAACATCGATCTCCTCTGGCTTGAGCTCGCCCAAAGCCATCGTCATGGAGCGTTGAAAACAATTGGCATTTGTAGAGAGCGAAGCGTTGTGCTCCAAGAGTTCTGTAGCATAACCCAAACCCATAATTTTCGCCAGGGCATTGGAAGGGTTGCCTTTTTCCAGACACACTACTGCAGCAGCTTCACCTAAAATCATGCTGTTTTCCGTTTTATTGGGATTTAGGGCTTGATTGGGAAAACTGGGAATCTCAACTTCCAGATCTGCCCTCGAATAAATTTTTAAGGCTTGCATTTGTGCTATCGTAAAAGGGGTTAAAGGCGCTTCGCTACCCCCTACCAAAAACTTTTCGCACATGCCAGCATTAAGCCAAGCGATCCCGTTGAGCAAGGCATGTAAAGCAGTAGAGCAGGTGATGGAGTGGGAGACTTCTGGGCCCCGAGTTTGTAAATCGTGCGCCACCCAAGAGGAAATATTGCCCAAAGTGGTGGTAGGCGAACTGAGCGTTTCAGCAACATTTTTGTTAAGAAACGCCTCGTGGTACTTTTCAAAAAGTGCGGTCGCCCCTCGGGAGGAACCAATGTTGATGCCAAAATTATCGCTAGCCTTCCACTGGGCATTTTTCACTGCAGCCCTTGAGGCATACATGGCAAACAACACACTATCGTCAAGTGATTTGTACTTGGGATTGGAGTTTTTGAGTTGCGCTATGGCTTGTTTTAGTGGCTTCGGAAGCTGGGCTACTAAAACACCATTTTTTTCGGTAAAATAATGCTTATTGCTTAAATAGGACTGCCAAACGGTTTCGGGAGTGCTTCCCAAAGAGGAAATGGATGATAAAGCGGTGATTGAAATGGGTTGTTGCACTGGAACTGATTTTAGGCAAAGGTATTAATTTGGGATCAGTTTGGACGTGTGCACCGCTTAGAACTATGCTCATACCACGCCAGTTTTAAAGCTAAAAAAGGGCTTTGGGTCAATTCTGTTGGTTTCTGTATTATAAAATTTCCAAAGCGCCTTCAATCACTTCATAAATCTTGTCCAATTCTGCATCGCTAATCACATAGGCAGCTTGGATGTAGATGGTGTTGCCCAAGGGGCGCAAATACACGCCATGTTCCATGAAATAATTGAACAAGGTATCCCGCAAATTTCCGTAGCGTTCTGTTTCCACATTTAATTCCAATGCGAAAATAATTCCTGTTTGACGGATGGAAGCCACTTTTTCATGACTTTTGATGCGTTCTCCAAAGGCTTGATGGCGCTCCGTAATGTGTTGGATGCTATTTTGGGTGCCTTCCGAAGTCAATAGTTCAATCCCAGCCAAGGCAGCAGTGCATGCCAATGGATTTGCGGAATAGGTGTGCCCATGAAACAAGCCTTTACTAATATCATCACAGTAAAAAGCATCGTAAATTTTTTGGGTGCAACTCGTAATGGCCATCGGCATCAAGCCACCCGTTAAGGCTTTGCTCAAACACATAATGTCTGGTTTGATTTCCATATGATCGGACGCAAAGTGTTTCCCCGTCTTTCCAAAACCGGTCATTACTTCATCGGCAACCGTAATGATATTAAACTCCTTACAGAACTTCAAAATCTCGTTCAAGCCTTCCGCATCGTGCATTCTCATTGCAGCAGCGCCCTGCACCAATGGTTCGTAAACAAAAGCTGCAATGTCAAATTCTAAAGCCAATTTGCGAAAATGGTCTAAAATCATCTCGTGATTACTGCCATTTGGGGTGGGAATGCGCTTCACATCCAAGAGAAATTCTGCAAAGGGGCCATTGTAAACAGAAAGTCCGCTAACGCTCATCGCCCCCAAGGTGTCGCCATGAAATCCATGTTCAAAGGAGACCAAGATATTGCGTTTTTGGCTATTGTTGGAATGGTATTGCAAGGCCATTTTTATACCAATTTCGACAGCAGTAGAGCCATTGTCACTAAAAAATAGTTTGTTTTGGTTCTCCGGAAGTATTTGGCACAATGCTTCGGAAAGCGCTATCGCGGGCTCATGGGTAAATCCAGAAAAAACCACTTGGTCCAACACCTGCATTTGCTGGCTTACCCGCTCGGTAATGTATGCATTGCAATGGCCATACATTGAGGTGTACCAAGACGCAATGGCATCTATGTATTCCTTTCCGTCGGCATCGGTGAGTATACAGCCTTTGGCTTTAGTGATGGCAATGGTATCGGGATGCAATTTATGTTGGGTTAGGGGGTGCCAAAGGTGCTTTTTGTCGCGTTCGTTTAGGGTCATCTCTACAGGGTGTTTAAAATTTTGCTTTCAGTTTTTCGGCGTATTCCAAAATTACGTTTTTATCAAAATAAGGTTCTTCCTCAATTCTACCAATTACGGGAACCTTGCTCATGGAGGTGATGATGGCTTCCGTAGATTTCTGCTCATTTCCAGAGAAAATTAAAGCAGCGTTGATCCCGTTTTGCTTGAGTATATTTAGAGTCAAAAGGGTATGATTGATACTCCCTAGATAATGTCTCGAGACCACGATTACCTTATAATTGGGTTGGATGAGGTCTAAAATTGTATGCTTTTTATTGATGGGGACGAGGATTCCGCCTGCGCCTTCAATCACCAGATCATTTTTAGTTTTTGGTGCTTTAATGTGCTTCAGCTCTATGGAAACACCGTCAATATCGGCAGCAGCATGCGGACTCATTGGTGTTTTTAAAGCGTAGGCGCTGGGGTGGCATTTGGTTTTGGCGTTCGAAATCAAGCGCTGTAAGTTTTGAGTATCGCCATGATCGAGATCACCAGCTTGAATGGGTTTCCAATAATCGGCGTGAAGCGCCTCTGTGACTATTGCCGAAACGATGGTTTTACCAACATCGGTACCAATGCCTGTGATAAAATAAGTGTTCATAATCTGGTTTGGGAAATCTGTTTGCGTAAGCGCAAGATCAGTTGTGATTTGTATTCAGAAAAAAAGCATTTCAAAAGTAAGGGACTTTTATTGAAAAGAACGCAGATTTCTTTTTAAAAAATCCTCGCAAAATTTTTAAGGGTTCGATTTTTTTAAGAGCCTTAGCTCAATAATCTTTTGGATGATCATTAGTCAAAAAGTGAATTTACCGTTCTTGATTTTAAAACTGAAGAGTCTCGAACTATCAACGATATTCCCGTTTAATTTCGCAGAGGTCCATTGGCCTAAAGTATTGAAGACCGCTTCGATTTGTGCATCCAAGGTTGCGCTTTTTGTTTTGAGATCCATTTTACATTTAACGATTTCATTGTTGCAATTAATGAGGAGTCCTATCATGCCTTTGTCTTTGTATTTTGGATTATCCTTTAGGAAAGTTACCTCAGTATTCAGGCGTTCGAGCAGATCTGCTTTGGAAATTGGGCAAACCGCTTCAACTTGACCTTGCATTGAGGGGAATAATGCATAGACTTCCTGGGCATTGCAAAGCCCTTCGATGGGTTCGTCTACTTCTAATTTTGCAACAAACTGCCCGTATGAAGTGGCATAAAAAAGGATGACTATTAATGTTGAAATAAATCTTCTCATATAAATTTAAATTTAAGTGTGTATTTCTTATGCCAGGGATGCGTTGCACCGTTTGGGGATTTGCAACAATAATTTAAGCGGATTTCGGTTTTAAGTCTTCCATAGAAAATTCCTTTCCGCAGTGATCACATTGGTACTTATAACGGGTATGAAACGGTAAGGTGCCAGAAATTAGCCCCAGAGCAAAGGCCAAAAAAGATTTGAGACTCGTAATGGTTGAGTACAGCTCTAGTTTTTCGCTATGGCAATTTGGGCATTGCAAATTGTTCCCTTCATCGTCTAAAGCATATGGCTTAAGGCTGTTTAAAATGTGTTGGGCTTTCATGGCATCTTGAGATTTGACCCTTAATTTAACGCCTCCAATGGCGTTGCTCACCAAAGGATCGGTATCAATTGTAAACCGATCTTTTAAAAACACTTCAATCCCATCAGCTTCCAATCGACCCTTAATAATTTGGGCTTCAGACGAATATTGAAAGGTCGCAATGGTTTTGAAAGCGTCGCTCATGGGTTGGGCAGATAGGTTATGCTCTTGTAAAGATAGCGAGTAAGTTTAAAACTTCGGAAATTTCCTCAGAAGAATTAAAAGAATGAAGACAAAATCGTAAGCGCTCTTTTTCTTTCGAAACTGTAGGTGAAAGGATTGGTTTTATTTCGAATCCATTGTCTTGAAGATATTTTGCTATCTTTTTCACAGCAGCATTGCCAGGAATGATACAGCATTGAATCGCTGAATGACTCGAAATAAATTGCTGTTGAAGCTTTAGACGCTTCACTTCCGACTGAAAAAACGCAATATTTTGCACTAATTTCGCTTGCGCGGAAATTGTGTCGGTTAGCTGAGCCAATTGGGTGTACACCATCATTAAGGTTGCTAAACTATGCGGGGGCAATGCAGTAGTGTAAATAAACGGTCTGCAAAAGTTGATGAGGTAATCTCGAAGTGCCTTACTGCCCAAAATCGCTGCCCCATGACAGCCCATAGCCTTTCCAAACGTGATAATTCTGGCAAAAACCTGGGTTTCGAGCTCCAATTTCGGGATGAGCCCATTGCCATTTTTGCCAAACACGCCAATGGCATGCGCCTCATCTACAACCAGATGTGCACTGTATTGGTGGCAAATTTCAGAAATCTTTTTCAAATCGGGGCTGTCACCATCCATAGAGAACACCGATTCGGTGACCACATAAAGTTCGCGATTTTCATCTGTCGCTATAGCGTGTCTTTTTAATTTGCCTTCCAAGTCGTCCACAGCATTATGCTTAAACTTATGGGCTTTGGCGTTGCTCATGCCAATACCATCGCGAATGGAAGCGTGGCAAAATTCATCATAAAAAATAAGGTCATTGCGTTGTGGTACTGCAGAGAAGAAGCCCAAATTGGCATCATAGCCCGAGTTAAACACCAATGCTGTTTCTGAACCGTGAAATTGGTGCAATTGATTTTCCAACGCCTGAAAAAGAGGATGATTTCCCGAGAGCAGGCGCGAACCCGTAGCCCCATTTTGAAGGTATTGATTTTTTGTAAGGTAGTGTTGTGCCTGTTCAAAAATGGTGGCAGATTTTGAAAACCCGAGATAATCATTGGACGAAAAATCGATGCCTTTATGAGGCTGGCCCAATTGCCTAAACGCTTGTTCGCTGATTCTGTTGTTGAGTTTGTCTTGCAGTTTTTTTGGGAACATCTTTCAAAGATAGCGAAGTGCGCAGCGGTTTTAAAAACTTGGGGCGCACAAATATCAATCGATGTGCAAAATTTGTCCATGGGTGCGATAGTTATCTTTGTCGACCCATCGAAAATTTCCTTTTTTCGTGGCATCTAAGAAGTCGATGTTAAGCGCATCGGCAATATGCGAGGCGATGTCAAAAGCTTCTTTGGCGTCTGCGGTTTTATAGATCGTGATTTTACTATTATGCTCCAAAAAGAGATTTAAGTGGATGATGGGTTGGGAATTTGTGGTTTCGGCGGTTACGATTCTTAGGGTCACATTTTCCGTGGTATTGAATACCGAAATGTATTTCGGATTATTTAAAGGTTGCCATTTTCCAAATTTCAAACCCAAGACCGCAATTATTTTTCTGTAGGTTTTGGATTCCAAATTGATTTCAGCGCCTTCAGATTTTAAAACCATGTAAGCCAATATTATAGATATGATGCCGAAAATATTGAAGAGCATCAATTGGTAAAGTCCTGCCAAAATAAGTAGTATACCGATTGATTTTTGCCAAATGGGGAGGTTTGGGGTGTATGATAGCATTGCGTTCATAATGTCAATTTAGTGATAATCCTTAATTTTTACAAATTCCCGAATTCGTTACAAGAGGTGTGCATTCTAAAATAATACGCGATGAAATACTGAGCCATCTTATCTGTTTTAAGGATTCAAGGCTTCAGTTTCAATTTCTTAAACTGCAAAAACGATTTGGTGTATCCTTTGCCAAACGATTCAATTTTAAGTGCAATCCTGTCATTGCCCTGTACCATAAATTCAATTTTTTGAGTTTTTAAAATCAATCCGCCTTTTGCGTACAGGGTATGTTTCCCTTGTTCTATGGACCATTTTTTGAAATCACCGCTGTTAAGCTGTCCTATTTTATCATTGTTCAGGTAAATCTGAATGCCGACCATTCCGAAGGTGAATTCCTTTGCTCTCTTGATAATTAATTCTGGCATATGTGTGTGCTGCGTTTTTTTGTTACTAGTTATCCAAAGAAATGTATTGAAAAATAAATATTACCCCAAATAGATGGCTATAAAATCTATAAAATTATCATATTGGGGCAATTAATTATTGTTTATCAATAATAATTAATACATTTGTGAATGTTTATTGATAATTAAAATCTAGTGAAGACCGTTAAATTGAAAACTGCTAACCTTATGATTTTGAAAAAAATTAAAATTTTGAATGTATTTGTGATTGGATTGATGGTTTTATTCATTTTAGTTATTTTCTCCAATATTTATTTGTTCGAGATTTCAGATTACCGTAAAACCTTGAAGTTATCTTATCACAAAGTGGTTTTTGGTCAATACACCCCTTATTTGCATTTGTTTTTTTCAGTTCTTGTTTTTGTAGCATCCTTCTATATTCAAAGAGGGCTAGCCTTGATTCTAAAAGACAATTTATTTAATATTGAAAGTGCAAATAAATTTAGAACTGCATCCTATATATTATTCGTTTCTGGTGCTTTAGGTCTTATTTTTGACTCTGTTTTATTTTGGAAGTCTCAAGGTATCACTGGTTATGGATATATGGGGCAGGATATTCTTATACTATTTATTGGCATCATCATAAACATCGTTGCCGACGTGATTGTAAATGGCAATAGTTTAAAAACCGAGAACGACTTAACCATATAAGCATGCCAATACGAATCAATCTTGACGTTATGTTGGCCACTCGCAAAATGCAGAGCAATGCCTTGGCAGAAATCGTTGGGATCACGCCAGCAAATCTCTCCATTTTAAAAACTGGGAAAGCCAAGGCGATCCGGTTTTCCACTTTAGAGGCCATCTGTAAAGCTTTAGAGTGCCAGCCCGCAGATATCTTGGAGTATCTGGAAGAGGAATGAAACCTTAGGCAAATCCCGAAGTCTTCTTAAAAATCAACTTTGAAAAATAACGTATCTTAGACCTTTAAAATTCCACACAATGATTCGATATTTTTCTGGCGTCGTTCTATTCTTAATCGCGTTTAGCGTCCAAGCCCAAGTTTCAAGCCAATACACCATTTCCTTTGAAAATGCCATTCACCATGAAGCACGGGTAGAGGCAAAATTTTCTAATCTAAAGTTAGATACCTTAAGATTTAATATGAGCAGGTCCTCCCCGGGGCGCTATGCCTTGCATGAGTTTGCAAAAAATGTGTATAACGTGGCTGTTACCGATGCTCAAGGTAAAGCATTGAAGTTTACAAGACCCAACCCTTATTCATGGGAGGTTACGGGGCAGCACGGGAGTATAAGCGTGAGCTACACTTTATATGCCAATCACGGTGATGGCATTTATGCCCAAATTGATGAGACCCACGCTCATCTCAATATGCCAGCGGTATTTATGTACGTGCCAGAGCTTGCAGAACAAGAATTCGAAGTCACTTTTAAACCTCGAGAAGATCTCAACTGGAAGGTGGCCACCCAATTAAAGCAACAACAAGGCACCACCTATTACGCAAAAAATTTGCAGTATTTTTTGGATAGCCCAACGGAAATCGCCAACTATAAAAAACGCTCATTTAAAATTGGCGCGCAAACCATAAACCTCGTCTTGCACGACGATGCAGCTTCCGAAGCAGAGGTAGATGCCTATTTTGAAAGCATCAAAACAATTGTTCCTGAGCAAACCAAGGTTTTTGGGGAGTTACCAAATTATGATTATGGTGAATATACATTTTTGGCCTGTTATATGCCAAATGCCACGGGTGACGGGATGGAGCATCGTAATTCGACCGTCGTGACCAGCACCACGAGTTTGGCAGATGGTGGGATCAAAGATAATATCGGGACGATCGCCCACGAGTTTTTTCACTGTTGGAACGTGGAGCGCATTCGCCCGCAATCTTTGGAGCCCTTTGATTTTGCAAGAGCCAATATGAGCGGTGAGCTGTGGTTTGCAGAAGGTTTTACCAGTTATTATGATGATTTGTCGCTGGTGCGTTCAGGGATTATTACACCAGATAAATATATTCAAGGTTTGGTGGGCACCTTCAATTATGTGTGGACCTCGCCAGGACGCAAGTTTTTTAACCCCATTGAGATGAGTTACCAAGCGCCTTTTGTAGATGCTGCCAAATCGGTAGACGAGACCAATCGTGAGAACACGTTTATCTCTTATTATTCCTACGGAAGTAGTTTGGGCTTAGCGCTGGATTTATCGCTAAGAGCGGAAGGCCTCAACTTAGACGTCTATATGAAGTTGATGTGGCAAAACTTCGGAAAGACGGGCACCTTTTATACTATTGAAGATTTGCACCAAACCCTAAACGCGTATGCGGGTCAAACTTTTGGCGATCATTTTTTTGGCAATTATATCTATAAAAGTGGAATGCCAGATTATGAAACTTTGCTTAAAAACGTTGGGGTGACCTTAGAACTAAAAGAAAATATGGGCTTTGGTGCTTACATACGCAATCAAGTGCTCGTGAGCAATCCCTTAATAGGCACTTCCGCCTATAAAGCCGGATTACAAAAAGGCGATACCTTGTTGCAATTGGATGACCTTGTTTTGGTGGGCGCTGTAAAAATGTCCTCTGTATTGAATAGCTTTAAACCAGGCGATGTGATTACTGTAAGCTTTAAACGCTTCGGAATAGAGAAAAGCACAAAATTAACCGTGCAAACTGAAACCAGCTACGATCTTTCACTCATGGCATTAACCAACAAATCCTTCAGCAAGACAATGCAGCAGGCGAGACATGAGTGGTTGAAGCAATTTTAAGTTGCCAATGGAATAAAGGAGAATCAAGAGCCAAGAAGTAAAACAAAAGGAGCAAACACATTGGGAGACCATGGATAGGCTTCGGATTGGTTTTTGGGCTCTTTTTTGGTATTTTCAGATTAAAAAAAAACCGTGCTCATAAAAAACGTCACGCATATGGGGCGTGACGTTTTTATAAATTTATAATTTTGATGTCTTTAGTCTACCAAGATAATTACTTTATTATCCTTCATTTCTAAAGTGCCAGAATCAATCTTGACCGTTAAGGTCTTTGCCTCAGCAGTACTTGGTACCACCAATGCATGCAACTCATCCATTACAATGGTAGATTGATTGCTCAACTTAATTCTTATAACGCCCTTAGTTAAAGTAGAAACAATAGCTGCGTGATTATTCAACATTTGAAACTCACCATCTGGTCCTGGTACGGTAACAGAATCAACTTCGCTGCTCAATAAAGAGGCTTCTGGGGAAACGATTTCTAAATACATATGATAGTCTTCAGTTTGCAATCTTCAGTCCTCAGTCACTGCATACTGCGGACTGATTACTGTAGACTAAATTTTAAGCTTCAGCAAGCATTTTATCTCCAGCTTCAATAGCTTCTTCAATGGTTCCTTTTAGGTTGAAGGCTGCTTCTGGAAGGTGATCCAACTCACCATTCATGATCATGTTAAATCCTTTGATGGTTTCTTTAATATCCACCAACACACCTTTAAGACCTGTAAACTGTTCAGCAACATGGAAGGGCTGGGACAAGAAACGTTGCACACGTCTTGCTCTATAAACCGCTTGTTTATCTTCTTCAGATAATTCTTCCATCCCTAAGATGGCAATAATATCTTGTAATTCTTTATAACGTTGCAATAACTCCTTAACACGTTGTGCGCAATCGTAATGCTCGTTTCCTAAAATATCTGCAGTTAAGATACGTGAAGTAGAATCTAATGGATCTACAGCAGGATAAATACCTAACTCAGCAATTTTACGAGACAATACTGTTGTTGCATCTAAGTGGGCAAAGGTTGTTGCGGGAGCAGGATCGGTTAAATCATCTGCAGGTACGTAAACCGCTTGTACCGAGGTGATAGAACCTCTTTTGGTTGAAGTAATACGCTCTTGCATGGCACCCATCTCTGTTGCCAAAGTTGGTTGGTAACCCACCGCTGAAGGCATACGCCCCAGTAAGGCAGAAACCTCAGAACCCGCTTGTGTAAAACGGAAGATGTTATCTACGAAGAAAAGCACATCTTTTCCTTGGCCTTCACCAGCACCATCTCTAAAATATTCAGCTATAGTTAACCCTGAAAGTGCAACACGAGCACGTGCTCCAGGAGGCTCATTCATTTGTCCGAAAACGAAAGTCGCTTTAGACTCTTTCATAATCTCTTTATCAACTTTAGATAAATCCCAACCACCTTCTTCCATAGAATGCATGAAGGCGTCACCATATTTAATAATGCCAGATTCCAACATCTCGCGAAGTAAATCGTTACCCTCACGCGTACGCTCACCAACACCAGCAAATACAGAAAGTCCACCATGACCTTTTGCAATGTTATTGATTAATTCTTGGATCAATACAGTTTTTCCAACACCAGCACCACCAAAAAGACCAATTTTACCACCTTTGGCATAAGGCTCGATCAAATCGATAACTTTGATCCCTGTGAACAACACTTCAGTAGAGGTTGAAAGATCTTCAAATTTAGGCGCTTGTCTGTGTATAGGTAAGCCTTTATCTCCAGATTTTGGTAAGTCACCAATGCCATCAATGGCATCTCCAATTACGTTGAACAGACGTCCGTAAACATCTTCTCCAATTGGCATTTGAATTGGTGCGCCAGTGGCAACCACTTCAGTACCTCTACTTAGGCCATCAGAGGAATCCATAGCGATGGTACGAACCGTGTTTTCACCAATATGTGATTGCACTTCTAATACCAATAAGGAGCCATCTTGATTTTTGATTTCTAAAGAATCGTAGATTTTTGGAAGTTCTACACCCGCTCCGAATGCAACATCGATAACTGGACCAACTATTTGAGCAACTTTACCTGTAACTTTTGACATTACTTATGTGTTTAATGTTTAGATATTTATTCGCAAAAAAGTTGGTTTCATATGTTCTTGAAACACACTTTTTTCGCGCTGCAAAGATAGACGTTTTAATTTAAAATGAAAGTTTAAATTTTCGCTTTTTTGAGTATAACAAAACACCTTGAAATCCAACGTGAAATTCAAGGTGTTTTTTTTAAAATTATGATTGTAGATTATTGTAGTGTAGGCGAGTAGTTTGTTGGATAATCGCCTATATCTAAAAAGTTACCTGAAGCTCTAAAATTTGAACCGTAGGTAAGGTCAATTGCTCTTAAAAATTCGTTAGCAATTAGTGCGTATCCTCTAGCAGTTGGATGAACACCATCTAAAGAAAAAGCTCCGCCCGTTACTAAACTTGAGGTTAATGTGAAATCGCCACTTGATAACGATCCCGCAGCCACTTGATTCAAAATAGTATTGGCATCAACAAAAGCCAATCCTGCCTGTGATGCGGTTGCAGAAATGGTAGCATTAAAAATATCTGTCGCAGTTGAAATTTCCATTTGCTCCATTGGGATCAATACCCATTTATCTTCTAAGGGCAAAGATACTCCTTCTACTGAAAATTGACCTGCCAATGCTTGAGGTAAACCTTGTGAAACCAAAAATGCCATTTGATCTTCATTAACTGTACCAATCACATTAGAAACTGGGAGTACGAAAAGATCATTTGCATTAGCTTGTCTGGCCTGCCCGTAAACTGAACCTAATAAGTTCGCTACCAATGGCGCAGCAGCAGCAGGTAAACCGAAAGATTGTACAAAAGCAGGGAATGTAGGACTCCCTTGTAAAACACTTGCAATTTGTGCAGAAAGATCAATTAGACTTTCATCTTTAATAACAACCGCGCTCGCAGAAGTTTCAGAAAAAACGATTTGACGGTTAGTGGCATTTGGAACACCTTGACTCTCTAAAAATGCAAATACTTGATTAATTTGCCCAAAAATACCATTCAATGTGGGGATTTGAGGTCCAAAACTAGGGTTTGATGGGTCTAAAGGGTTGTAAGGCACGGTCGTAAAATGTGGAATACTCGTCACATCTGGGATATTGGCAACCACACCTTGAGCCCCAGTGGCGGTTAAGGTTGCAATCAACGCGCCATAAGTTTGATTAAAGCCAACGCCTGGAGGTCCATCTACAGGTGTAAGTGGATCAGTACCATCACCTCCTGAAAGGGCATAACCTAACACATCGTTGTTTCCAATCCATAATGAAAAGAAACTTGGACTTTGTGCTACTGCCAGAGACACAACACTGGCATCTGGTGTAGCACCCGTAATTCTAACCGCATAAGGATTGGCTAAACCCAAGGATAAATTGGCCAGATTGCCATATCCGGGAGCTAATAAATGAAAACTTTTTGCCCCAGGAACCCCTAAATTATTGAAAGGGCCTACTGGGTTACTCGTTAAATCGGTGCCAACTGTAATTGGGCCAATAAGTGATTCTAATGATACAGGGCCCGCACCACCAAAAACCAATCTTGGTTCTGTGATTCTGTTCCCTCCAACTGCCAAACCACCATAATTGTCGTTCGTGAGCGGTTGTAAAAAAGAACCTCCGCCTACCAAGCTGAATTTTTCTGACAATAATTTAGGGAAAGAATTTTTTTGTCCTGCCTGAAATAGTGCATTATCGGTAAACCCAGCAGTTAGAGAATTTCCTAAGGCCACATAGTTGGAAAAATCTGCAGTACCTGCGGTTAATTCTGGTAAGGGTTCTGCAACAACTTTGTCAGGATTAAAGTCGTCATCGCTACAGGATACCAATCCGGTAAGGAGCGCAGACATTAATATATATTTAAAGGTTTTCATATGTAATATGTTTAAAATTCTTATAGGTTATTAATTGTCCAAGAAATATAGTAAATGGAGCCAATATTAGCAGTACCAATGGCGGTAAAATATTCATGGCCCAGCAAGTTGGTAGCACCAGCCTTAAACGTCGATTTTAATACCGGAACGTCTAAGTTTATTTGTGCGTCTACGGTTTGGTAAGCTGGAATATCGCCATTACCAAAAGTCGCTTGCCAGTAGTAATCATCACTCCATCTATAGGCCACATTGAAACCAAAATTTTCAAACAAATTCGTATTTCCGAAGCTAACTTTAGCCTTATGAAGAGGCGTGTTAAAACTGGTAATAAAATCTGGGAACGCACGTTGGTCAAAATCTTGTTTGGTATAGGTATAACTTCCATTAAGATCAAAATCGCCAAAGACTTTAGTTGAGATGGCAATAGAACCCCCATAAGAGTTCACATTAGCTTCCGAGTTGGTGTAAGTTTGATAGGTTTGGTAATCACCATTGGCAATCGCTGCAACCGATAGACCTCCGTCGCCAGCTTGACCATAAAACGGAGCCAATACTACTTCGCCTGAAATGAAATCCTTATACTGGTTGTAGTAGGCGCTGGCATCGATGACAAAACCTTTTACTTTTCCTCTATAACCGATTTCTGCGGAAGTGATTTTTTCTGGTTTGACTAAATCTGAATTAGCAATTTCTAGATCGGCAGGATTCTGCGAAGCTCCAAACGCTTGTACTGATGAAGCCAAATAAGAATTATTATAAGCAGCACCTCCCGTTTGTGAAACGGTTGCCGGTTGTCCGAAACCTACTTGTCCTGCAGTACTAATCGCATAATCTCTTACATAACGGTTTAAATTATCTGGAGCGGAACCTACCAAAATAGCTCGACCCGCATTTAAACCAATAAATAGATCTTGTGTGGTAGGGTTTCTAAATCCAGTTTGTACGGAAGCTCTAATATTGTGATTTTCATTGATGGTCCAACCCGCAGAAATACGAGGGGAAACAAATCCATCGAAAAATTCAGATTTGTCAAAACGCGCCGATCCGGTTAATTTAATAGACATATCGCCACCCAATTCAAATTTCTTTTGCAGTTGGGTATAGACACCAAATTCAGAATAATTGATTGGTGCATCGTAATCGGTATAAATGGTTCCAGAGGAATTCAATTCATATTTTCTGTAAGAGCCACCAACTTGAATATCGATGACATCCCATAAATGACTGAAGTTGTAATTGGCATCACCGTGGTAATACTTGGATTGATCCTGAAATTTTGAACCAGTCGATAGATCTGGATCAGTGATACTTCTATTAAAAGCATTCTTGAATTCTTGGGATCCTGGTTCGAAACGACCAATTTCAGCTTCAGCTCTTGCAGCATCATGAGCAGCTTGCGCAGTAGCACCTGTTAGGGTTTCCGCAACGTATTTGTTGATATAGTCTCCAAACCATTGCTCATCAGATTTCCAAGCCCTGTTGATGCTGATCCCTGTAAACAACATATCGTAAGAATCTCCTGCATCGTCTGAAACCACATAGCCTCTTACAAAGAAATTGTCATTTCGCACCTCGAGCTTGTGTTGCTGTTGGGAGAAACCTTTAATATTGTAACGGTTCGTCCCTTGATAAATGGTGTTTCCTGTACCATATTTTCCTACATAAGCGATTTCAAAATCGTTGGCCCATGGTCTATAGTAAAGTCCCCAATCGGCTTTGATACTTTCTGCGTTATAATTGGTGAGGTCCTGCTCCTCATACCCTGTTCTACTTACAACAACATCGGGAACAATACCAAGGCCACCAGCTGCATTTCTAATGTTGGTGGATACCTCGTCACCATAGATGTTATAACCGTCATAATCAAAACTAGCTCTAGTGGCACCCGATCCTGGTTTACCGTCATAATTATTAGCGGTCCAATCGGTGCCTTTTAACCAACCAAAATTGACCTTGGCTGCAAATTTATCACTGAATTTGTAAGCAGCTCTTATTCCTGTATCTCTATAAGTGTTGTCGCCACCCGCATCTTGTGAGGTGATCCCTTGTTTATGATACCCAGAAATTCCATGAAAATCAAAAGGATTCTTACTCCTCATAAACAAAATCCCGTTAAAGGCATTTGCACCATAGAGTGCTGAAGCAGCTCCCGGAAGCAGTTCTACACTAAGTACGTCGGTCTCGTTCATCCCCACCAAGTTACCTATAGGGAAGTTAAGTGCAGGCGAGGAGTTATCCATACCATCAACCAATTGCATAAAACGTGTGTTTGCAAAAGTGGCAAAACCACGTGTGTTTACCGATTTGAAGGTTAAACTGTTGGTATTGACATCAACGCCCTTTAGGTTTTCCAAGCCATCGTAAAAGCCAGCCGAAGCGGTATTTTTAATGTCTTTTAAACCAAAGCGCTCCACCGTTACAGGGGATTCAAAAATACGTTCTGGAGTACGTGATGCTGAGATAACCACTTCATCCAAAGAGGTGCCTTCGGCCATTTCAATGTCAATGACTTGTCCGTTTTGCGAGACTTCTTGGTCTACGGTTTCAAAACCAACACTACTCACTTGTATGGTGAATGGGGGTTCTTGGTTAATGGTTAATGTGTAATTTCCATCAAAATCGGAAATAGTACCAGTGGAAGTGCCAACCACGATAATATTGGCACCGGGTAAGGGTTGTCCGCTATTATCTGTGACTTTGCCTTTTACCGTAGTTTGTGCAAAAGTAAACGCACAGCATAGCAGTAGCATCGTTTTTAGAAGTGTCTTCATATTAGGGAGTTAGTTAATTGATTAATTTTAGTAAAGCAATATATATAATTAAATGAAATTGCCATGAGAAATCTTCATTTAATTATGCGCGCATAATAGTTTTTAACAATTTAGGCCTTTAAAAATTGTTATTTTAATAAAAAAAAAGCTGAAAACGAAGGATATCGTTTTCAGCTTTAATAAAATTTATACTTCAAGTCTTTACTCTACCGTCACCGCTTTTGCGAGGTTTCTGGGTTGATCTACATTTTTACCCAGCATTAGGGCTATGTGATACGATAGCAATTGCAATGGTATTGTGGTCAATAAAGGTGATAAAGACTCTAGCGTTTCTGGTACTTCGATCACATGATCTGCCAATGCTCTTACTTGTTCATCCCCTTCCGTTACAATACCAATAATTTTACCTTTTCTCGACTTTATTTCCTGAATATTGCTAACCACTTTTTCATAATGCCCTTTTTTGGTGGCAATCACTACGATTGGCATATTCTCATCAATTAAAGCGATGGGGCCATGCTTCATTTCTGCAGCAGGATAGCCTTCGGCATGAATATATGAAATCTCCTTCAATTTGAGAGCGCCTTCCAAGGCTACAGGGAAGTTGAAGCCTCTACCTAAGTATAATATATTACGAACATCCTTATAAATTGCCGCAATGGATTTTACCAAGTCGTCGGTTTCTAATGTTTTTTTAACTTTCTCCGGAATTAATTCCAATTCAATCAATTGATGTCTATAATCTGAACTAGAAATAGTTCCTTTTGCTCTGGCTAATCTAAGGGCTATTAAGGTTAACACGGTTATTTGTGTCGTGAATGCCTTCGTGGAAGCCACACCAATTTCGGGCCCCGCATGCGTATAAGCGCCTGCATCTGTTTCGCGTGCAATAGAAGACCCTACCACATTACAAACCCCAAAGACAAAAGCGCCTTTGGATTTTGCCAATTTAATGGCAGCTAAAGTGTCTGCGGTCTCTCCAGATTGGGAAATGGCAATCACGATATCTTTTTCGGTGATCACGGGGTTGCGGTATCTGAATTCTGAAGCGTATTCCACTTCTACAGGGATTCTGGCTAAATCTTCAAAAATATATTCCGCAACCAAACCTGCATGCCACGAGGTGCCACAAGCCACAATGATAATGCGGTCTGCATTGAGAAAACGTTTCATGTTGTCTTCAACACCGCTCATCTTAATGATACCTTCATTGCTCAATAAGCGTCCTCTAAACGTATCGAAAATAGCACTAGGCTGCTCATGGATTTCCTTGAGCATAAAATGGTCGTATCCGCCTTTTTCTATTTGTTCCAAATTGAGCTGAAGCTCTTGAACATAGGGATCTACCAAAGAATCGTCTTTGATTTTTCTAATCTTAATAGCTTTGTGACGTCTAATTACCGCCATTTCTTCATCTTCTAAATAGATGGCATTTTTTGTATATTCAATAAAAGGAGACGCGTCACTGGCGATAAAGAATTCATCTTCGCCAACCCCTATAGCTAAGGGACTTCCTAATTTTGCAACCACAATTTCATTAGGCTTGTTTTTGTCAAAAACAGCGATGGCGTAAGCGCCTACCACTTGGTTTAGAGCAATTTGCACTGCTTTGCCAAGTTTGAGATTATCATTTTTCTTAACGTCTTCAATGAGGTTAACAAGCACTTCGGTATCGGTATCTGACTTGAAGGTGTAACCCCGTTTTATAAGCTCTTTTTTCAAAGACTCATAATTCTCTATGATCCCATTATGGATAATTACTAAATCTCCCGAATTGGAATAATGAGGGTGAGAATTAACGTCATTAGGAACCCCGTGAGTTGCCCATCTGGTGTGGCCAATGCCTAAATTACCGGTTGTGGAGATTTCTGCTTCAATTTTCGCCTCTAAATCAGCCACTTTTCCTTTAGTCTTTGACAACTTAATGTCATTACCATCATAAAGGGCAATCCCTGCACTGTCATAACCTCTATATTCAAGGCGTTTTAAACCTTTCATGATTATAGGATAAGCTTCTCTATGGCCTATGTAGCCAACAATTCCGCACATAAATTTTAATTATTAGGTTCTACAAATGTAGGCTCTGTATAAAATACTTCCAAATAAAGCTTCTTGTCTTCATTGGTGGTGTTATTGCCATATAAAACTGTTCCTCTTGGCGAAAGCACTGAACTTACTGGAACTTTCATATTGCTGCCATCAGTAGTTAATACATCATATTGATCACTCTCGTCTTCCAAATTTACGTTGGTTGATACCGCAATACCCAATTTAACATTGGTGGAATCTCTCAACAACAAATTGTTAACGTGCTCTGTAATTCGCATTTTGTATTTAATCCCTTCACCATCTTGCTCATTATTTACGCGTTCGAGAACTCCTAAATGACTTGCTCTGGAGAATCTTGGTGTGGTGGTATTGGCTTGATCGAAATAATAGTCTACTAGGGGTCTATTATTAGTCATATCATATAAATACAGGCGGTAAGGCTCTTCGCCATTTACTAGATTTTGATTGACGTAAAAGACTAAGTTGGCTTCGTTTATGAGTTTTTTGGTTTTTATAAATTTACCATCCGCATCCGTGTCTACAAAATACTTTTTGAAAGCCTCATAACTATTGTCACCGGTGGTTTCGTCAACATTTTCACCATTGAATAGGTCAATTTCAGCAACAGATCCAGCACCTCCTTTGAGATAAAGATTTTCATCGCCTGATGTAGAATCCCCATTGGCGATAGAAAAATCGTTGGATAAGAAATTAACGCGGGTAGAACCAAAATTTAAAACATATGTAAACTCTAAGGGGTCTGCAGTTTCGTCTGTAGACGGTCTTTCGTAATTAATAGTGATGTTTGCAGTGGCAGAAGCTAAATTGAGTAAAATCATACTCCCCTCAGATCCATCAACAGGTTGTACCTTAAAATACAAACCTCTAAAATAGTTACTGAAGTTACTGGCGTTACTTAATTCCGGTTCACCTTCCTTGGCCATGATTTTATCAATCCAGAATTGCGGGTTCAGTTCTATTCGCAATGAAGGCGCTAAACGAGAAATAACTTCACCATCTTCTTCGAGTGCAATTTGACTTTCATTAGGAATGAAGTTGTCATCGGAAAAAATTAATTGACTTTCCAATTGCGAATCATTAATCATGTCTACATCAGTTGCCTGATTGGAGTAATAGTTTTGGGATTCATTGGTGTCAGAATTCGGTCTAAAATTACGCAAGAAATAATTGCTTTCGTAAATTTCCAATTTAACCGGTCCGCTGCCATAAAGTGAATCTAAATCGTAAAGAGTTTCACCTTCCTCCGTAATTTCGGTCGCAGTACTAAAATAGGGGATGGTAAGTATGACTGAAGTCACTTCCGCCTCATCTCCAAATGTAGGACTAAGAGTGCTAGGACTTAATTGTGTTACAATATTAGCAGTGGTTGTGCCATAATTAGGGTCTTTAAAAATGCCTAAAAAATTTGTTGGCAAACCATTGGTTTGGACTGCGTTGAGAGATTTCGTGTACGCGGTCACCTCATATTGTTCTAGTGAATCCTTGAAATGAGTGGCATTTTCACTGTTGATAATGTCTGAATCTATATCGGCAAAGTCTTTATCGCAAGCGATTAAGCAGATGGATAAAATGGCGACTATGCATAGATTTTTAAGGGCAATAGTGGTGTGTTTCATGTATGTTTTACTTAACTTTTAAGTACTTGGGTTTTGTAAAATTCAGTGTATTGGTCTGAAAAATCCTCAATTGGATAATACTCCAAAACAGGTTGTTCAATAGATTTAAGATGGGCATCTAATTCTTCAGGTAAGGTTTCAGACCCTCTAATGATGGCATCGGAATGATCAATGGCCACTTTCATTAAATTATTATATGTTGGGTTTTCGAGCGGTTTGATGCTGTTTTCATCTAAATTATCAAACTTGATTTTGTTGATCAAGTTCTTATCTAACGTTCCTTCGAAGCTTTGATTGTATACCGAGGTTACAATTTTGCTTTCCGTAAAGAGAGGTTCCGTTTTATAAAATTCTTTAAGATAAAGTGGTAAAAGTGAGGCCAACCAACCGTTAACATGAATAATATCTGGTGCCCAGTTGAGTTTTTTAACGGTTTCAATAACGCCCTTAGCAAAGAAAATAGCGCGTTCATCATTATCTTGAAACAATTTGCCATCCTCATCGGTTAAGGTCGCTTTTCGTTTAAAATATTCTTCATTATCAATAAAATAAACTTGAATGCGTTCTTTGGGGATTGACGCCACTTTGATGATGAGGGGCATGTCGAGATCATTGATGACCAGATTAATCCCAGATAAGCGAATAACCTCGTGAAGTTGATGTCTTCGCTCATTGATGTTACCATAACGAGGCATAAAAATTCGTATCTGTCCGCCTTGTTTATTTACCATTTTTGGGGCTTCGAACGACATAGAAGAAATTTCCGTTTCTGGTAAATAAGGTACTACTTCAGACGACACATACAATATTCTTTTATCTTTCATTCGGTTATGGTTTAATCAATTATTAAGGTTTAAGGAGCGCTCTAAAACATAAAATTGGCTGTTAAACCAATTCTAAACATCGATTTGCATTCCTATTTCCCATTTCTAAATTAGAAATAAAAAACATGCAAAATTACAAAAATTTATGCAGATTGTCAGTAAAATATTAAGTTTGCAGGCTGTTAAACTTTTGTTAGGGTATGAAAATATTTAAGAATAAATCAGAATTATCTGACTTTTTGGAAGCCCGGAAAGATACGCATTCTCAGGTTGGGCTTGTACCAACTATGGGAGCTTTGCACGAAGGTCATGCCTCATTGATTTCAAAAGCCTTGGCAGAAAGTGATCTGGTGGTGGTGAGTATTTTTGTGAATCCCACACAATTTGACAAGATTGAAGATCTTGAAAAATATCCGAGAACCCTTGAAAGCGATATCAGTTTGCTGAGTAAAATTTCTGAATCTCAAATTGTGGTCTACGCACCTACAGTTGTAGATATTTATGGGGAAACTGTTGCCTCCCATCATTTTGATTTTGATGGCTTGGAACACGAAATGGAAGGAAAATTTAGAAACGGACATTTTGACGGGGTCGGTACTATTGTGAAGCGCTTATTTGAAATTGTAAAACCAAACACTGCTTATTTTGGGGAGAAGGATTTTCAGCAATTAATGATTATTAAAAAATTGGTTGAAAAAGAAAACCTGCCCGTGAAGGTTGTGGGTTGCGATATTTACCGAGCCAGCGATGGCTTAGCCATGAGTTCTCGCAACGTGCGTTTGGATGAAGCACACCGAGCAGCAGCCCCTTTTATATATAAGACATTAAAAGCAGCCCAAAGAAAATTTGGCACAGAAAGTGCTAATACAATCAATAAATGGGTGGTCTCCCAATTTGAAAATCAGAAATTATTGGAGTTGGAGTATTTTATAATAGCCAATATTGAGACCCTAAAACCTATCGAACAAGAATCAAAGCAATCGTTATATCGCGCGTTTGTAGCTGTTTATGCAGATGGCGTGCGACTTATTGATAACATCGCTTTAAATTAATTATCTTTGCCACATGCAAATTCAAGTCGTAAAATCTAAAATACACAGAGTTAAATGTACCGGTGCAGAACTCAACTATATTGGTAGCATTACCATAGATGAGGACCTCATGGAGGCTGCCAACATTATACAAGGTGAAAAAGTGCAGATCGTAAACAATGATAACGGTGAACGTTTGGAAACCTATTGTATCCCTGGACCCCGAAATACTGGCGAAATCACCTTAAATGGAGCAGCTGCTAGAAAAGTAGCTGTTGGAGATACGCTCATCTTAATTACCTACGCCTTTATGGATCTTGAGGTGGCCCAAAACTTTAAGCCTTCTTTGGTATTTCCTGATGAAGCCACCAATCTTTTGAAATAAGCTTTTGAATAAAAACACTGCTAAATTCCTAAAAATAACGCTCCCCTTATTATTAGGAGTGGCATTGGTATGGTATTCGTTGTCAAAAATTTCGATGGAAGCATTAGTGGGCTATTTCAAAAATGCCAACTACACTTATCTCATCGTCGGTTTAGTCTTCGGATTGTTAAGTCATTTATCTAGAGCCTATCGCTGGAAATTCATGATTGAACCTTTGGGCTATACCTTGCGTTACCCAAACAGCATCATGGCGGTTTTTGCAACCTATCTTGTAAATTATACCATTCCAAGGGCTGGTGAGATCACGCGTGCCACCATTTTAACAAATTATGAAGGTGTCCCTTTTGAAAAAGGCCTGGGTACCATTGTCGCCGAGCGCTTTGCAGATTTGATGGTGCTGTTGGCAATCATTGCCTTGACCTTGTTTTTGGAATTTAATTTTATTTACGATTTTTTTGCAAGTCGTTTTGATGCTTACAAACTCGTCTTGCTAGGTGTATTGCTATTGGTAATGGCAGTGGTGCTATTGATTTTTATCAAAAAAAGCACATCTAACTTTGCGGTTAAGTTGAGAACATTTCTATCGGGTTTGGTAGAAGGGGCTTTGAGCATTTTCAATATGAAGAAAAAATGGGCATTTATAGCGCACACCTTCTTTATATGGATTATGTATGTGCTTATGTTTTATGTAACAACCTTTGCGATTCCTGAAACATCAAATCTGCCTCTTGCAGCAATCTTGGTTGGTTTTATCTCCGGTAGTTTTAGCATAGCAGCTACAAATGGAGGTATAGGCTCCTACCCAGTAGCTATTTTTGCAGCTTTTTCCATTTTTGGTATTGCCGAAGCGCCTGCGATAGCCTTTGGTTGGATCATGTGGTCCTCGCAAACGCTCATGGTTATTTTACTAGGGGGTTTGTCTTTAATTTATTTACCCATATACAATAGAATTAAATAATTCTTTACCTTGCTACTTTCAATTTAATGCTTCCAGATATGACTAAAGTAATAGTATTTTTAGTGTGTGCTTTAACCTTTAATTCCCTGGCATCACAAGTCATTTACGAAACGATAGCGTCTTCCAAACTTGGAGAATCTCGCGAGATCAAGATCCAATTGCCTCGAGGTTATGACCCCGAAAGTAACATACTCTACCCTTTAATTGTTGTTATGGACGGTGATTACATGTTTGAGCCCATTATTGGTAATGTCGATTATCACTCTTATTGGGGGGATATGCCAAAAAGTATCGTCGTGGGAATCAATCAAAGTGAAACCCGAGAATCTGATTTGTCCTATAGCGATGAAACTTACTTTCCTTCAAATGAAGGCTCTCAATTTTATGAGTTTATAGGCATGGAACTTATTCCTTATATGAATGATAAGTACTTAACTTCAGAATTTAGAATTATTGTGGGCCATGACCTTAGTGCGAATTTCTTGAATTTTTATCTGTTTAAGGACAAACCATTGTTTAGAGGGTATATTGCTTTTAGTCCGGATATTTCACCCGAAATGAACAATCGCTTGGGCGAACGCTTGCCCACTTTAGAAGAAGAAACGTTTTATTATTTGGCAACGGGAGATAATGACGTGAGCAGTTTAAAACAAGATATTCTTAAACTGAATGCCACGTTTGCTGGCATAGAGAATCCTAAATTGAATTATAGATTTGACAATTTTGAGGATGCCGACCATTATTCCTTGGTAGGTTTAGGCATTCCCAAGGCAATTAACGAGATTTTTGGCCTGTATAAGCCTATCAACAGGAAAGAATACGATGAAAAAATGCTCACTTTTGAAGAGGGGCCTTATGAATACCTCATGAAAAAATATGAGGATATTGAATTCTTTTATGGTTTTGAAAAAAAGGTAGTAGAAAATGATATTAGAGCAGTAGCTGCTGCAGCAAGAAAAACAGGCAATTTAGATGCCATGAAGGATTTGTCGCGACTTGCCGATAAAGAATATTCCGAATCCATGATAAGCGCTTATTATGCGGGCCTATACTACGAAATGGACGGAAACCTTAAAAAAGCCCTTCAAAACTACCAATCTGGGCTGTTGTTGGAGGAATCCCAATTTATTAACAAAGACATGCTTTTGGATAAAATTTATGACATTCAAGATAAAAATTAAGTAAAAAGTGCATTTCGTCGAAAAAATTAGCACTTAAACTTATTTTTAGTATATTTACAGTCCCAATTCTAAACCTACTTGACAATGAAAAAAGTTCTACTTTTTACATGTGCCTTGCTGTTATGTGGTACTGTAATTTCGCAAGTTAAGCGCGAAAAATTTGAATCCAGAAAATTAAACTCCACTCGTGAGCTTAAAATTCAACTCCCTGCAAATTACGATCCCGACTCGGACTTAAAACACCCTGTAATCATCGTCTTCGATGGGGAATACCTGTTTGAGCCCGTGAGCGGTCAAGTGAGTTTTCAAACCCATTTTGATGAAATGCCTGAATCCATTATCGTGGGCATTATTCAAGGGAAAGAACGTTTTTATGACTCTTATTATGATGAAGTTACAGGCTTGCCTGTAGAATCTGGTAAACGTTTTTACGATTTTGTGGCGGAAGAACTGATCCCGTACCTAGACAATACGTACAATACCAGTAAATTTAAGGTGGCGGTGGGTCACAATGTCATGGGCAATTTTATTAATTCCTTTTTGTTTAGTGAAACGCCTGTTTTTGAAGCCTATATTAACTTAAGCCCAGATTTTAAAGGCAGTATGGGTGTTAATGTGGCGAAACGACTTGACTATTTAAAAGAAGAAATTTTTTATTATCTCGCCACCTCAGATGGTGATATTAGTAGTATCAACAAGAGCATCCATCAAACCGATACCGATATAAAATTGGTAAATAACCAAGCGTTAACCTATTATTTTGACGAGTTAAAGGGCGATTCTCATTATACCTTGGTTACCGGTGCATTATCGAAGGCCATGGATAAAATTTTCGAACTCTATAAACCTTTGGATGAAAAGGAGATTGAAGAAAAAATCATGCCTTATGAAGGAACTTTAGACGATTATATTACCGATCGTTATGATAGAATCGATGATCTTTTTGGAATTTTCAAACCCATTTCCGAAGAAGAATTTGAAAAACTTATCGAAGTCGCCAACCGTAGAGAGGATCTAGAATCGGTTTATAAAATCGGTAAATTGGCGAACAAGCAAAATCCGAAATCGGCTTTTGGCACATATTATATGGCCTTACATGCCGAAAAGAGCGGTAAAACCAAGAAAGCAGTCAAACTTTACGAGTCTGCATTGGTGTTGGAAGATATGTCGCACATTGATAAGGATTTTATCATGGCGCACATTGAAGGTCTAAACTTAGTTGAAGATGACACCGAAATTGAGGAACCAGATGGCGAATAATAAAAAACAGGCACTGGCCACAGATTATTTCTTTGAACGCTGTTACATCAAACTAAAGCGCTCCAATTATAGCGATATGCCTATAAAATTGGCTGCCATAAAAGTACTTTCTCTCTTAACTTGGCTTAAGGGAATCAATTAAAATAGTTAATTTAGCCAAAATTGATAACTAAAGATTTCCCTTAAAAAAGGAAGTAAGCATGGCTAAATTAAAAACGACATTTTTTTGTCAAAACTGCGGGGCGCAATATTCTAAATGGCAAGGGCAATGCACCTCCTGCAAGGAATGGAACACCATAACCGAAGAAGTACTCCAAAAACCCGAAAAAAGTGATTGGAAAACACCTTCCGCTGCATCCAAGCGCGTTTCACAACCGCTAAAAATCAATGACATAGACACCTCTCAAGAGGCAAGATTAGATACTGCAGATCAGGAATTCAATCGCGTTTTGGGCGGTGGTCTTGTTCCTGGGTCTTTAACGCTCTTGGGCGGTGAGCCCGGAATTGGTAAAAGTACCTTGTTGCTTCAAGTGTCGCTAAAATTACCCTATAAAACCTTATATGTCTCGGGAGAGGAAAGCCAGAAACAAGTAAAAATGCGCGCAGAGCGCATTAATCCTAGCCCAAGCAACTGTTATATTCTTACCGAAACCAAAACCCAAAACATCTTTAAGCAAATTGAAGCCTTGGAGCCAGATATTGTTGTCATTGACTCTATCCAAACCTTGCATAGTGATTATATTGAATCGTCTAGCGGTAGCATCTCGCAAATCAAGGAATGTACTACGGAATTGATCAAATTTGCCAAAGAAACCTCCACCCCCGTTATTTTAATTGGTCACATCACGAAAGACGGAAATATAGCTGGCCCTAAGATTTTGGAACATATGGTCGATACCGTGCTTCAGTTTGAAGGGGATCGCAATCATGTATTTCGAATTTTGAGGGCTAATAAAAACCGTTTTGGCTCAACCAATGAGTTGGGAATTTACGAAATGCAAGGCTCGGGCTTGAGAGAAGTAACAAACCCTTCCGAAGTGTTGATTTCTCAAAAAGACGAAGAACTTTCGGGGAACGCCATTGCAGCAACCCTGGAGGGCATGCGCCCATTAATGATTGAAGTGCAAGCTTTGGTGAGTACTGCAGTTTATGGCACACCACAACGAAGCGCTACAGGATTTAATGCCAAAAGGCTCAATATGCTACTGGCAGTTTTAGAAAAGCGCGCTGGGTTTCGCTTAGGAGCAAAAGATGTCTTTTTGAATATTACAGGCGGTATTAGTGTAGATGATCCTGCCATCGATTTAGCGGTTGTCGCTGCCATTCTCTCGTCTAACGAAGATGTGGCACTGCCACGCAATTTTTGTTTTGCTGCGGAAGTGGGGCTTTCTGGAGAAATTCGTCCAGTACAACGGGTAGAACAACGTATTTTGGAAGCAGAGAAACTTGGATTTTCAGCGATTTTTGTTTCAAAATATAATAAAATCAGCTTAAAAAAGACAGTTATAAAAATTCAGCTTATTTCTAAAATTGAAGATTTGGTTGGCTTTTTGGTATGAATCCGAACCCTAAATTCTAAATAGAACCGTAAATAATATAGAAATAAACAAAATAAATTTCAAAACCAGTTAATAGCATCCATAATCATGAAACATAACATTCTATATGCATTTTTAATCTCAGCACTACTTTTTTCCTGCGGAACAAAGAAAATGTCCACCGATGAAATCAAAACAACGACCAATACACGCGTGTCTCAAATCAATGCCAACAAGGTACTTAAAGTTGAAACTACTGAAGGCGCCTTAACCGATAAGGACGGTTTTAATGACATCGGTAAATTCAAGTACACAGTATATTTCGATGAGAATACCAAAGATCTCTACCGCATCGAAAATGTGGAAATGACCAATAAAACCTTAACTGAAACCTATTATTTTGACGATAATGATCTCTTTTTCATCAAGGCTTCGAGCAAAAACGCTCCAGACAAAACGGTTTATACCAAAGGTTTTAAGCTGCTTATGAAAAAGAATGCAACAGATGAAGAAGCCAAATTACTTATCGATAAGGCGAAGCGGTTTAAATCGGCATTTAAAAAATAGCGGGGCCTTATGAACAGAACTGTGGCTATTCTCATATTATTTGCGATAAACCTATGAAAGAGGCGATAGCCTCGAAATGGCCTTTTATTATAATGATTTTTGCGCAGAATTTTAAAAAAGTTGACACTGCTCCCTTAATGGTTCGGGCATTTGTGGCAACTCAGCCCTACTTTCCTTTTTTAGCAAGAACCCAATGTTAGTTTATCAAAAATCCTTAATTTCGCGACTTGATTAGAATACAGTTACCATGAGCGCTAAATTTCCTGAATATAAAGGACTTGACTTACCAAAAGTTGCAGAAGACATTCTCAACTATTGGCAAACGAATAACATTTTTGAAAAGAGTGTAACTTCTCGCGAGGGCAAGGAACCGTTTGTCTTTTTTGAAGGCCCGCCTTCTGCCAACGGATTGCCCGGTGTGCACCATGTTTTAGCGCGCGCCATTAAGGATATTTTTCCGCGCTATAAAACCATGAAAGGTTTTCAGGTTAAACGAAAAGCGGGCTGGGACACCCATGGTTTGCCAATTGAACTAGGTGTCGAAAAAGAATTAGGAATTACTAAAGAGGATATTGGCAAAACCATTTCGGTTGAAGAGTATAATGCTGCATGCCGAAAAGCGGTGATGCGCTATACAGACGTTTGGAACAACCTTACCGAACGCATGGGCTATTGGGTAGATATGGACGACCCATACATTACTTACGAACCCAAATATATGGAGTCCGTTTGGTGGCTGCTTAAAGAAATTTACAATAAAAATCTTATTTATAAAGGCTACACCATACAGCCTTATTCGCCAAAAGCGGGTACGGGCTTAAGCTCCCACGAACTTAATCAGCCAGGGACGTATCAAGATGTCACCGATACCACCGTTGTGGCCCAGTTTAAGGCGAATGCAGATTCACTTCCCCATTTTCTTCAAGATGAGGGTGATATTTTCTTATTAGCTTGGACTACGACACCATGGACGTTGCCAAGTAACACCGCTTTAACCGTTGGCCCAAAAATTGAGTATGCGTTGGTAGAAACGTATAACCAATACACCTTTGAGCCCATGAATGTGGTTTTGGCGAAAAACTTGATCAAGAATCAATTTTCGGGTAAGTTTTTTGAAGTAGAGACCAAGCCAGAATTGTTAGACTATAAACACGGGGATAAAAAAATCCCGTTTCATGTGGTCAAGTCATTTGTAGGAAAGGATTTAGTAGGGATTACCTACGAGCAATTGTTGCCTTACGCTTTGCCAAATGACCATCCGGAAAATGCATTTAGAGTTATTTCTGGTGATTTCGTAACGGTAGATGATGGTACAGGGATTGTACATACAGCACCAACCTTTGGTGCAGATGATGCCTTGGTGGCCAAACAAGCAAGTCCTGAAATTCCACCACTCTTGGTCAAGGATGAGCAAGGCAATTTGGTGCCATTGGTCGATTTGCAGGGACGTTTCCGTAAAGAAGTGAAAGACGATATCTACGGTTTCGCAGGCGAATATGTAAAATCGGAATATTTATCTGAAGACGAATTAGCTTCAGAATTGGAAAAGCAACAAGTCAACTTAGAGTCCATCATTTCCAACTTAAAAAGTTACATGAGTGTTGATGAGCGATTGGCGCTCAAACTTAAAAACGATAACAAGGCCTTCAAGGTCGAAAAATATAAGCACAGCTACCCAAATTGCTGGCGAACCGATAAACCAATCCTCTATTATCCGTTAGATTCTTGGTTTATTAAGGTTACCGAGGTGAAAGACCGCATGGTAGCCCTCAACAACACCATCAACTGGAAACCAGAATCCACAGGAACAGGTCGTTTTGGCAATTGGTTGGCAAATGCGAACGATTGGAATCTGTCTCGATCCAGATATTGGGGGATTCCGTTACCTATTTGGCGTACCGAAGATGGGCAAGAGGAAATTTGTATTGGTTCGGTTAAAGAACTAAAAGAAGAAATGCAAAAGGCAGTTGAAAGCGGGTTCATGACTGCAGATATTTTTGCTGATTTTGAAATTGGCAACAATTCCGAAGATAATTACGCCAAAGTCGATTTACATAAAAACATTGTAGACGAGATCGTGTTGGTGTCGCCTAGCGGAAAACAGATGCATCGCGAGGCCGATTTGATAGATGTGTGGTTTGATTCTGGTTCCATGCCTTATGCGCAATGGCATTACCCGTTTGAAGGACGCGAGCTTATTGATCAAAACCAATCTTTTCCAGCAGATTTTATAGCAGAAGGCGTTGATCAAACGCGCGGTTGGTTTTACACCATGCACGCGATTGCGACCATGGTTTTCGATTCTGTAGCTTACAAAAATGTGGTTTCCAACGGATTGGTACTTGACAAAAACGGACAAAAAATGTCTAAACGCTTGGGCAACGCTGTGGATCCCTTTACCACCTTAGACACCTATGGTGCCGATGCCACGCGTTGGTATATGATAAGCAATTCCAACCCTTGGGACAACCTTAAATTTGATTTGGAAGGTGTAGAGGAAGTGAAGCGTAAATTCTTTGGGACCTTGTATAACACCTATTCGTTCTTTACCTTATATACCAATTTGGATAATTTCGCTTACGCGGAAGCGGATATCGCTTTAGAAGAGCGTCCAGAAATTGACCGCTGGATTTTTTCCGAATTGCATACCTTGATCCAAAAGGTAGACGACTATTACGCCGAATATGAGCCTACCAAAGCTGCGCGCGCAATTTCCGATTTTACCCAAGATTATTTAAGTAACTGGTATGTGCGCTTGAGCAGAAGACGCTTCTGGAAAGGCGATTATGAAAACGATAAAATTTCAGCCTACCAAACACTCTATACCTGCATGTCTACCATTGCCAAATTGGCTGCGCCCATAGCTCCATTTTTTATGGATCAGTTGTATTTGGATCTCAACGCGGTGACCAAAAAAGAGGCTTTTGAGAGTGTGCATTTGGCAGAATTTCCAAAATTCGACAGCAAGTTTGTTGATAAAAGTTTGGAGCGCAAGATGGAAAACGCACAAACCATTTCTTCTTTGGTACTCTCTTTGAGGGCAAAAGAGAAAATTAAGGTACGCCAACCTTTGCAAAAAATCATAATTCCATTTGATAATGCCACTCAAAAAGAAGAGATTCTAGCAGTGGCCGACCTTATAAAATCTGAAGTTAATGTTAAGGCAATTGATGTGTTGGAAGACGCTTCGGGCATCTTGGTGAAACAAATCAAACCCAATTTTAAAGTGTTGGGACCACGATTTGGGGCAGACATGAAAGCTGTGGCCCAAGCTGTTAATAACTTTGGCGCGAAAGAGATCAAAACTATTGAGCAAAACGGTAGTTTAGAAGTTCAAATTAATGGAAAAAACATTAACTTAGAACGAACCGATGTCGAGATCACCTCACAAGATATTGAAGGGTGGCTCGTGGCGAGTTCAGGACGTTTAACCGTGGCCTTGGATGTTACGTTGACCGAAGAATTGAAAAAAGAAGGGATCGCTAGAGAATTGGTGAATCGCATACAAAACCTTCGAAAAGATTCTGGTTTTGAACTTACCGATCGCATTTCAGTAAAATTTAAAAAAGACCACTATATTACTAACGCAATAGAGAGCAATTTGGAGTATATAAAAACCGAGACTTTGACCGATAAGTTAGAAGTTTTGGAAGAGCTTGAGGAAGGCATAGACGTTGCTTTTGACGAGGTTCATACCAAATTGTCTATTGAAAAAATTTAATACTATGACACAAGAGACTACAGAACGCTATTCCGATAAAGATTTAGGTGAATTTAAAACCATCATTCAAGATAAGATTGAAAAAGCAAAGCACGATCTGGATTTAATAAAATCGGCTTACATGAATGATGGCGATAACGGTACCGATGATACCTCGCCCACTTTTAAAGCTTTTGATGAAGGTAGCGCGGTAACAAGTAAAGAGTCCAACTCCCAATTGGCGATTAGACAAGAAAAATTTATCCGCGATCTTAAAAATGCCTTGATTCGTATTGAGAACAAAACCTATGGTATTTGTAGAGTGACCGGGAAATTAATCAATAAAGAACGCCTAAAACTTGTGCCCCATGCGACCTTGAGCATTGAGGCCAAGAACATGCAATCTTAAAACTTAGATTTCAACCAAGGTGTCACAGTGGTCGCGGAAGATATGGAGGTGTCGCAACAACCCCTTTTTGTCATCTGCGATCATGATATAAATAATTAAGCTTTTAAAATAAGCTTGCTCATGATCTCCCTAAAATCATGAGATCACCCCACCCCGCTATTGAATAATCGTTTTAATGGATATTAAGACGATTGTTTTTTTAGATTCATTTCAAGACATGTCCTTAAAGAAAGCCAGTATTTTAATCATTTTGATTTTGCTTATAGATCAATTAAGTAAATTCTACATCAAGACCCATTTTGCATTACACGATAAAACGATGGTGTTTACCTGGTTTCAAATCCTGTTTGTAGAAAATGAAGGCATGGCTTGGGGCACCAAAATCAGCGATTTTGTGTCTTTTATTAGTGATAGAACCGCAAAAGTGAGCTTAACCGTATTCCGCATTTTTGCAGTGATTGGGATTGGCTATTGGCTGTTGCGCTCTATAAAATATTACAGCAGTCGGGTTTTGATTTTTGCCATTTCGCTCATTTTAGCTGGGGCTTTGGGCAATATCATCGACTCGGTGTTCTACGGAATACTCTTTGATTCGAGCCAAGGGCAAATCGCTACATTTTTGCCCGCTCAAGGCTACGACACGTTATTTCATGGCAAAGTGGTAGACATGCTGCACTTTCCAATTTGGGGTGGCATTATGCCCGATTGGATCCCTTTTTTCGGGGGAAAATACTTCACCTTTTTTGAGCCCGTATTTAACGTTGCCGACATGGCCATAAGTACAGGCATTGGGATTTTGATCTTTTTTAATAAACGCGCCTTTGGGCAGTCTATTGAGCAAGAGGTTGACGAAGAACTGAATACGGTAAATTGATTTCGCAACGTGTTGGCTTTTTTTTTGTATATGTTGTTACCCTCCCGATTACTGAACGCGTTAAAACCTGAAATGAGAAATTACTTTATACTATTTTACTGTTCACACTTTTGTTTCCTGTACTTCTTCTAATAAACAGGAACCTATCAGTGATAGTTATGACATTATCAATCTTCAAATTGAACGAAATCTAATCAACGTTGATGGAGAACGCAATGTGCTTAGTTTTAATCTGAACTCCTATTTGATGGAATATCTTCAAGAAATTGAAAGTGATAATTTTAAGTTGGAAGCATTAAAAAAATAACCTAGGAAAAACAATTTATAACCAACTATTTAGCGCTTCTTCAATTGAACATTTAAAGAAGTCGAAAAATCAACTTGACATTGAGATTTCAAAATTAAGCACCGCTAAGATTGAATTGAAACCCAATGTACTGAACAATGACACTGCACTAACCTATGCTGAATTTCAGATCCACTTATCCTTACCAAGGTTTACATCAAATAATAAGTATGGCTTAATTGCCTTCGCATTTGGTGCCACAGATGCTATGGAAGGAGGCGTCAATATTTATGAATATCAACACGGGCATTGACAGTTTCTTAAAACTATTGAATATTGGATCGAGTAGATGCCAATCGCTAAAACCGATACACCTCCTCAGGCGTCACACAGTAATCCAGTTTGATATCCGTCTCGTAAACTTCTGCAATTTCTTCTTCCGCTCTAAAAAAGGACAGCCCAATTTTGATGGTCTCTGGTTTGCATTGGCTCAGGAACCGATCGTAAAACCCCTTGCCATAACCAATGCGGTGTCCCGCTTGGTCAAATGCCAATAAAGGCACAAAGACCACCTCTATTTTTGAAGCCTTAATTTCGATACCATCTATAGGTTCTGGGATGTTGTGTTCATTTTTTTTGATGCGTGTGCTATCGGTCAGCAAGAAATGCTGCATCTCATGGGTTTCAAAATCGCTTTTAGATAAAACGATGTGCTTGTCCTTACCCGAAAGAATATTCAGGATATAATCGGTATTGATCTCGTTGTACTCTACAATACTGAGGAAAATATGGTAAAACTCGTGAGACCACACCTCGAGCGTGAGCAATTGGTTGGCAATCTTGAGGCTGAGCGCTTCCACATCTTCGGGAGAGAGCCCCTTCCGAAGGACCTTATAGGTTTTCCGTAATTCTAATTTGGTCATTGGTGACGTCTAAGGAGAGGTGAAAAATGGCATCACCCTGGTAAATAATTGGTGATTCGTTGATATTGAATATATAACCCGCATTGGGCGCTTTTACAAAATGGTTGAAACTTCCGTAGGGATCGGTGATATTTCCTAGAACGTCACCTTTTTCCACATACGAATTAATGAGCACCGAGGATTTGAACATCCCAGAAAATTTTGCTCGTACCCATTTGCTCTCCTTTATAAGAATACAAGGGTTTTTGGGCGCAGAAACTTTAAATTTTGCTGCCAGCATGCCTAAATGATCCAAGACGCGTTTTACACCGTTAACCCCGGTATTGGTAATGGAATTATCGATATTAAATGATTTCCCACCTTCAAAGAGCAATACCGGAATGCCCAATTTTTGGCAGGTGTTTCGAAATGATTTATTGAGGTTTTTAGAATAGAGAATAAAAGGTGCTCCAAAGATATTTGCCAATTCCTCGAGTCTAGGCTCATCATCGGCAATGCGCACTTGTGAGGCATTAAAACGTCCTGCGCCACCGGTGTGAAAATCCATAACAAAATCAACGTGAGGCAAAATCTCGGTCACCAATTGAAAGGCCACGCGACTCGCTAAAGAGCCCCCTTGAATGCCTGGAAAGACTCTGTTAAGGTCGCGACCGTCTGGAAACTGGCGGTCCATATGGATAAAACCAAACACATTAATCACCGGGATGCAAATGATGGTCCCCATTTTAGGCCTGTTGATGCCCTTGGCTATAATTTGGCGTACAATTTCTACCCCATTAATCTCGTCGCCATGTATGCCAGCGGTAATTAAAACGGTTGGCCCAGGTTTTCGGGACCTTGAAATAATAACGGGCACATCAATACTGTTTTGGGTATGTAGTTTGGCCACATTAAAACTGACTGTTGCACTGGTACCTTTTGCGACTTCCTGTCCCAAAATATGCAGTACATCATCTTGTTTCGTTTCTTTTTTAGCCATATGTTTTATTAGTTTCCGCTTTGGTCGTCAATTTCGACTTCGTTCCCATCTTCAATCCAGCGTTCAACGCCCAATCAAGATCGAAAGCGACTATTTCTATACTCTATTTTCTAAAATTTATGTTAGACGTTGCGTTCAATAAAACGAATGATGGTCTTGGCAATATCCTTTTTGGTCGCCAATTCAATGCCTTCCAATCCTGGGGAAGAATTTACTTCCAAAATCAATGGGCCTCGAGCCGATTGGAGCATGTCTACACCGCAAATGCCTAAACCAAGGGACTTGGCTGCTTTTAATGCTGCATTTTCCTCTTCATCGGTGAGCTGAATAATTTCGGCACTGCCACCACGGTGAAGGTTAGATCTAAATTCACCTTCCTTGCCTTGGCGCTTCATGGCGCCAACTACATTGCCATCAACCACAAACGCACGAATATCGGCACCTTTAGATTCTTTGATGAATTCTTGTACTATTACTCGGGCCTGCAAACCATTAAAGGCCTCCAAAACAGATTCCGCAGCATTATTGGTTTCTGCCAAAACCACGCCTAAACCTTGAGTGCCTTCCAATAATTTAATTACCAAGGGAGCGCCACCTACGTATTTTATAACTTCAGACACATCTTTGGTATAATTTGAAAATACCGTTTTTGGCATGCCCAACCCCGCTCGTGATAGTACTTGTAAGCTTCTTAATTTATCGCGTGATCGCACCAAAGCTTGAGACTCTACCGTAGAAAAGATTTTCATCATCTCAAATTGGCGTACCACAGCGGTACCATAAAAGGTCACCGAAGCACCAATTCTGGGGATTATGGCATCAACGCCCTCTAGCGGTTTGCCTTTAAATAAAACTGCGGGATTTTTTTTCTCAATAATGATCTCGCACTTTAAGGGATCGATGATCTCTACGGTGTGCTTGCGCTGTTTTGCTGCTTCAACCAAACGCTTGGTTGAATATAAATGAGGATTGCGGGATAATATGACAATGTTCATAAGGTGGTGATTTTGGATTAATTAATCTGAATTTTTATTTTTCTCTTTATAGGAAACAAATTTGCGATCCACATCTACCATGAATTTTTTGAGTAAAAATTTACGCCCAATCAAAATTGGGAATTTCATGTCATCACGATCGCTCAAGGTTAAATGGATGCTGTATTTTTTGTTAAATAAAATAACTGAGGTTTTGACTTTGTAACGCTGTTGCACTATCCCATTGCTGCTTTTAACTTTTGTAGTGGTAAAGTTTCTAAAAACAATTTTCTTGCCATTGTAATTGGGATGCTTTTTGTCGTAAAACAAGCATTTGAGCGCACCGTCTTCCTCATAAAATTTATGGCAATGAATGGACGAGGTGTAAGCTCCTGTATCAATTTTTATGTCGATGTCAAATAAATCCAGCGTGGGAAAATCGGCTTTATCTATTCTTCCTAGTATCTTTCTGGGCATAGTTATGCATAAAGTAGAGATGCAAGTTAGTGAAAACTCATCTCGTCGTCTCGGTTTCGGCCATTTTTTTTATTTTAAACCCATTACTTTGACCAATTGAAATAGTACCTTTGGTATTGTGCAAAATCCCAGCCTAGACATACAACTTCAAACCTTGCCACACCAACCCGGTGTGTATCAATATTTTGATGTGGACGATAAACTCATCTATGTGGGTAAGGCGAAGGATATCAAGAAACGGGTCAGTTCTTATTTCACCAAAACGCCTGAGAATGGCAAAACACGGGTGCTGGTAAGAAAGATTGCTTACGTGAAGCACATTGTGGTGGAAACTGAGACCGACGCCCTTTTATTAGAAAATAATTTAATTAAAAAATATAGGCCCAAGTATAATGTTTTGCTCAAGGATGATAAATCCTACCCTTGGATCTGTATCAAGAAGGAACGCTTCCCAAGAGTATTTCCAACGCGTCGCATTTTTAAGGATGGGTCTGAATATTATGGGCCTTACACCAGCATGAAGACGGTAAGAACGCTTTTGGACCTTATCAAAGGCTTGTACCCCTTACGCACTTGTAACTACAATCTTTCCGAAGAAAAAATAGAAGCAGGCAAATATAAGGTTTGTTTAGAATATCATTTAGGCAATTGCAAGGGGCCTTGTGAAGAGTTGCAAGAGGAAACAGAGTATAATGAAAATATCAAGGCCATAAGAGAAATCATCAAAGGTAATTTTAAGGATTCCCTTTCAGGATTTAAAACCCAAATGAAGCAACTCGCTGCAGAGATGCATTTTGAGGATGCCCAACGTATTAAGGATAAAATCGAGATCCTTGAGAATTACCAAGCCAAATCGACGGTGGTAAATCCAAAAATCAGTAATGTGGATGTGTTCAGTATCATGAGCGATGAAGGCTATGCGTATATTAATTTTTTGCAATTGTCTTACGGAAGTATCATTCGTTCGCATACCTTAGAAATAAAGAAGAAACTGGACGAAACTGACAAACAGTTGTTAAAGCTGGCGATTACGGAGATTCGCCAACGCTTTAACTCCAATTCCAATGAAGTCTATGTGCCTTTTAAAATGGACTTGGGCGAAAACCTAAAAGTGACGGTTCCCCAACTGGGTGATAAAAAGAAAATTTTGGACCTGTCTTTGCGAAATGCCAAATATTACCGCATGGAACGCTTTAAACAAGTCAAAATTGTAGATCCAGACCGTCATGCGAATCGCATCATGGCACAGATGAAAAAGGATCTGCGCCTTACGGAAGAACCAAGACATATTGAGTGTTTTGACAACTCTAATATTCAAGGCACCAACCCTGTGGCAGCTTGTGTGGTGTTTAAGGATGGAAAACCCAGCAAAAAGGACTATCGTCATTTCAATATTAAAACGGTCGATGGTCCCGATGATTTTGCCTCTATGGAAGAAGTAGTGTATCGCAGGTACAAACGACTTGTGGAAGAAGAGCAGCCCTTACCCCAACTTATTATTATTGATGGCGGGAAAGGGCAATTGTCTTCCGCATTAAAAAGTTTGGATCTGCTGGGGCTCCGACCTAAAATAGCTATTATAGGCATTGCCAAGCGTTTGGAAGAATTATTCTATCCAGATGATCCAATTCCGTTATATTTGGATAAAAAGAGTGAAACCCTCAAAGTGATTCAGCATTTACGAAATGAAGCGCACCGTTTTGGGATCGAACACCACCGAAACCGAAGAAGCAAGGGCGCATTAACGACAGAGCTGGAAACCATTGCAGGCATTGGTGAGCAAACTATTGTGGCTTTGATGAAGCAATTCAAATCGCTTAAACGCATCAAGGAAGCCGAAGAAAAGGACTTAGAAAAAGTAGTAGGACTTTCAAGAGCAAAAAAAATCAGAGCATTTTACAATAAAAAATGAAACAGCTAATTATTTTCCTTTCTATGCTTTGCTGTTTGTCGCTAACAGCACAAGAACCCCAGCAGCCCGCGCCCAAAAAAATTGGTTTGGTGCTCAGTGGTGGTGGTGCCAAGGGCTTTGCACATATTGGTGTACTCAAGGTGATCGATAGTTTGGGTATTAAAATAGATTACGTTGCGGGTACAAGTATGGGAGCCATTGTGGGTTCGCTTTATGCGTCTGGCTATTCGGGTAAACAGTTGGACTCCATCTTTACTAACATCAATTTTGATGATGTGATCAATGATATCATACCCCGGTCGGCCAGAACACTTTATGAACGCGATAATACCGAGAAATATGCCATTGTACTGCCTTTTGATAAATTTAAGCTGAAATTGCCCTCGTCCTTATCCAGAGGACAGAATGTCTATAATTTGCTCTCCAAATTAACGCTGCATGTGAGTGAAATTCAAGATTTTAATAAGTTGCCCATCCCTTTCTTCTGTGTGGCAACGAATGTGGAAACTGGTAAGGCTGTGATCTTAGATTCGGGTAATTTGGCCTTAAGTGTTACTGCCAGTGGTGCATTTCCTTCCTTATTTCAACCTGTAGAAATAAACCACGATTTGCTTATTGATGGTGGTGTGGTCAATAATTACCCCATTGATGAGTTAAAGGCGAAGGGGATAGACGTCATTATTGGCGTAGACGTTCAAGATGGCCTGGCCTTGCGCGAAGATATGACCTCGGCACCAGATGTCTTAATGCAGATTAATAATTTCCGCACCATTAATGACATGATTGCTAAATCTAAAAAAACCACGATCTACATCAAACCAGATATTAAGAATTTTACGGTAATTGATTTTAGCCAAGGTCGAAAAATCATTGAAAATGGAGAGAAAGCTGCCCTAGAAAAAGTGAGTGAATTGGAAACGCTTCCAAGAACGAAATCACAGAGCAGAAGCAACCCAATAGATTTGCGCACTAAAGACAGTATTCATATCAATCATATAGACATAGAAGGAAACGAACGTTACACGAGAGCCTATATTTTAGGCAAGCTAAAACTTAAAGCGAACGAAACCGTCAATTATGAACTCTTTAATCGTGGGGTCAATAATTTAATAGCGACCAATAATTTCAACAGCTTTACTTATGCCTTTAAAAAATCAAAGGACAAAGTAGGTTTTGATCTTAGCGCAAATTTGAAGGAAAGTAAGATCTCAACGTTTATTAAATTTGGGTTGCATTATGATGAGATTTATAATAGTGCAGCCTTGTTGAATGTGACTAAAAAACGCTTGTTGTTCAATAATGATTATGCAAGTCTCGATCTAATTTTAGGCGATAACGTACGCTACAATTTTGAATATTTAATCGATAAGGGATTTTATTGGGGTGTTGGTATACGATCTCGCTACAATCAATTTGAAAAGAACGTCATTGCCGAACTTATTTTAGATGACGATCAACTTGCCGGTACGGGCATTAATAAGGTGGACGTTAAATACAAAGATCAAACCAATCAAATTTATTTACAAACGCTGTTTCGAAAAGATTTTGCGCTCAGTTTAGGGGCAGAGCATAAACGTTTAAACGTGAAGTCAGAAACTATTACCATTGCCAATCAAACTGATGATTTTCTGTTTGAGAATACCGATTATTTAAGTGTGTACGGAGGCTTAAAGTTGGATACCTACGACAATTCTTATTATCCAACAAGGGGTTTGTATTTCAACGGTAATTTTCATACCTATTTATGGGCTTCAACCTTCAATAGGGATTTTAATGAATTTTCAATTGCGAAGGCAGTGGCGGGTTATGCCTTTAGTGTGAACAACCGCCTGGCATTTAATATCCAAACTTCGGGAGGTTTTAAGGTAGGTGATGACCAAACCAAAATATTGGACTTCGCTCTTGGGGGCTATGGCAATCACTTTATCAATAATTTTATTCCCTTTTTGGGCTATGACTATATTTCTATAACGGGAGACAGTTTTGTTAAGGCTTATGTGGGGGTTAATTATGAGCTGTTTTACAAGCATCACCTTACTTTAGAAGCCAATATGGCAAATATTGATAATAGTATTTTTGAATCTGGTGAGTGGTTCACCCTCCCCGATTATACAGGCTATGCCTTGGGTTATGGTATCGAAACCTTTTTGGGCCCTGTGCAAGTGAAATATAGTTACTCGCCCGAACAAAAAGAAAGCACCTGGTATTTTAATCTTGGGTTTTGGTTTTAAGACTTCTATTTTTGAGAACCATTGCCGGTGTGTTTGAAAATTTCCTGACTGCAATCAATCTCCTATTTTAATGGTATTTTTAGATCAAAACTTAATTTTTCCTGAAGTTGCTACCGCTTCCGAAGAAGGCCTTTTGGCCATTGGAGGGGATTTGTCACCAGAACGTTTGGTACTCGCTTATAAAAACGGAATTTTCCCATGGTTTGATACCGATGAGCCCATTTTGTGGTGGTCTCCAAATCCGCGATTTGTATTGTTTCCAGAGCAACTCAAGGTGTCAAAGAGTATGAAACAGGTGCTGCGCAACTCAGATTTTGAGGTAAGTATTAACCGAGACTTTGAACAGGTGATTAGTAATTGCTCCAAGATAAAACGGGATGGGCAACAGGGCACCTGGATTACGAAAACCATGAAAGATGCCTATATGAAACTGCACGAGTTGGGTTATGCCAAATCCGTTGAGGTTTGGCAACATAGCGAACTCGTTGGTGGCCTCTATGGGGTCGATGTAGGCAATGCTGTATTTTGTGGGGAAAGTATGTTTGCCAAAGTAAGTAATGCCTCAAAAGTAGCCTTTGTGACCTTTATTCAAAATTCTAATTATAAATTGATAGACTGCCAGGTCTACACCAATCATCTCGCAAGTTTGGGAGCGACAGATATCCCAAGAACAGAGTTTTTAAGCTATTTGGAATGAATTTACAATGCGTTTTCATGGCGAAATGTAATCCCCAAAACTTTGAGCACCAATATAACGAGGCTAAACTTCGTTATATCTAAAACAATGGATTTCATGATCGTTTATAAAACCCGTGGCTTGTAAAAACGCATAGATCACCGTAGCCCCTACAAATTTGAAACCGCGTTTTTTAAGGGCCTTGCTAATGGCATCGCTCAAGGCTGTGTTAGCGGGTGCAGCCTTATAATTTTCTACGGAATTTTTTATTGGTGTCCCCTCAACAAAATCCCAGAGGTACTTTGAAAAACTTCCAAATTCCTCTTGAATTTGCATAAATGCTTGCGCATTGCCAATGGCAGATTTTACTTTAAGCTTGTTGCGTACAATCCCTTCATTGAGAAGTAACGCGTCTACTTTGTCTTGGTTGTAACTCGCGATTTTTTTAAAGTCAAACCCATCAAAAGCAGCTCTAAAATGTTCACGTTTCCGAAGAATTGTGATCCAACTCAAACCGGCTTGAAAGGTTTCCAACAGAAGAAATTCAAACAAGGTCTCATCATCGGTAACAGGAACGCCCCATTCCTCATCATGGTAAGCTTCATATAAATCATCCCCTTGGCACCAACCGCATCTCTGTTTTTTCATATTAAAATTCTTAATATTTAAAAATAGTAAGTTTTTTGCGATAGACTCGTCTTAATCCAGAATAAGATAACGCATGAATGAATTTAAATGAAACTCGCGGTTTCATTATCCCGTTTAGTGCAATCAGTAAATAAAAATACAACACATTTTGGCAACGATCGCTTTACATACCATTATAAAAGACAGTCTCAAACGCTCCATTTCTTATGCGGATTATCGGGAATTGGTGAGCAAATTGGTATCGGAAAACACAACTTCTGGCCACGAAAAAACCGAAGCGTTAATAGATTACACCAAGCTCAATGACCGCCGGATGAAACGTTGGGATAAGACCTTAAAAATTACTGAAGACCAAGAGGCTAAAATTTCGAGCATTACAACTGCAATGACTTGGTTGGTAATTACAGAGAGTTGGTGTGGCGATGCAGCACATGTGATTCCGGTGCTGAATAAAATGGCCAGTGCTTCCGAAGTGATTGATCTTAAACTCGTGTTTAGGGATGAGAATGAGGCGCTCATGGATCAGTTTTTAACCAATGGCGGAAGGGCCATAGCTAAAGTAATTATTATTGATACGCACAGTGGCGAAGTGCTCCACACCTATGGGCCCAGACCACATGAAGCCAGCAAACTAGTGCAAGCCTACAAGGCAGCACACGGGGCGCTAACTCCAGAATTTAAGGAAGCATTGCAAGTCTGGTACAATAAGGATAAAGGTCAAGCGGTGATTAATGACCTGCTTAAACTTTTGGACACCTAATTTTTGCCCTTAAAATAATATGTAATTGACCCAATTTGTTTTTTTTTGCCAACCTCTGGAGAAAAAACCGCTTGTTCAGCATATAGTTTAGCAGCATCAATTAAGCATTGGTTATCACTTGATGAAGACGAATTAATATAGGTGTCTGTTACATTTCCATTAGCATTGACCGTGATATTGACCACGATTTTCCCGCTCACTTCGCAAAGGTAAACAGGGGGCGGAAGCTTCACTTTTTTTCGATTCACTAAAGAAAACGAAACGCTACTGCTTTTGTTCCCCAGTTTGGATTTCTTGTCTTTTTCTGAAGAATGCATTGCCAAAATATCGTTGGCCTTATTGAATGTATGGCGTTCTTTCTCTTTTATGGCGTAGTTTTTTGAGGCATTCAAATTACTTTGAGCGGTTTGCACATCGTTTAAATCTTCAACGGAAGCTTCGGAAGGTGTTTCAATGGTTTTAGAACTGTTTTGATGATCGTTAGATAGCGATTTGAAATTGTTCATCACCTCATCAAAAGCCTTGTCTTCGTTGTAAGCCTCGTTGGTTTCGGCATTGGCCTGTTCACGAGCTTCCAATTCCTTGATGCGCTCTATTTTTTCGAGCTCATCTGCAGTTTGAGGTTCCATTTTGTAGTAACTTTCAGAAATGGATTCTGCTTTTTTGGTCAAACTAAAACTGAACAATGCCAACACAACCGTTGCAGAAATGAGAGCGGTAATTAGGAAGGCCTTATGTGTTTCAATAAAATTCAAGCAGTAAATTTTAAGTTCAGTTTGTACAGTATATACGGAAATTTACTTAAAAAAGTTGACAGTAGCTTAAGTCAAGCTCTCAATAAAATCTTCTGGTGCTACTGCATTGCTCACATCAAACTCCCCAATTTTGGTGCGTCTTAATGCGGAAAGATGAGCGCCAGAGTCCAGCGCCTTTCCGAAGTCATGTGCCAAGGAACGAATATAGGTGCCCTTGCTGCAAATCACCCTAAACGCTATGGTATGGGCTTCAATTTTAGTAATCTCAAAGACTGAAACTTGAACCGTACGGGATTTGATCTCAACTGCTTCTCCAGCTCTGGCATATTCATACAAACGTTTGCCATCCTTTTTTAAGGCTGAAAATACGGGCGGAAACTGCTCGATTTCACCAATAAAATTTTTGGTGGCAGCATGAATCATTTCTTCGGAAATATGTTCGGTAGGAAAGCTGTGATCAATTTCAGTTTCCAAATCGTAGGAAGGCGTTGTGCTTCCTAAAACAAAAGTTCCCGTATATTCCTTGTCCTGGCCTTGAAAAGTATCGATTTGTTTGGTCATTTTGCCAGTACAAATGATGAGTAGGCCTGTAGCCAAGGGGTCTAAAGTGCCTGCATGGCCCACTTTTATTTTTTTGATCTTAAAGGCTTGACGAATTTCCCAACGCAGTTTATTGACCGCTTGAAAGGAAGTCCAATTTAAGGGTTTGTCAATGAGTAATACTTGTCCGTTTTGAAAGTCTTCGGCAGTTCTCATATGCTGGTCAATCGGTATATAAAAAAGTGAATAATTAAAAGGCTTATTCCTAAAACAATACGGTAATAGCCAAAAATCTTAAAGCCTTTTTTGCTGAGGTAATCAATAAAAGATCTAATGGCGATGAGTGCCACAATAAAGGCGATAATGTTGCCAAGGATGAGGTAATTGATTTGGCTGCTGGTCAACTCAAAACCTGCCTGGTAATAATCGAAACCTTTTTTTGCGGTCGCGCCAAACATCGTTGGCACAGCGAGAAAGAAAGAAAATTCCGCAGCAGTTTTCCGATTGAGTTTTTGGGTCATCCCGCCCACAATACTGGCGCCACTTCTTGACGTGCCTGGGATCATGGCCAAACATTGAAAAAAACCGATTTTAAGTGCTGTTAAATAACTTATTTGAGTGTGCGCTTCAGGGTTTTGCACATCTTCAACTTCATTAGCCTTAAACCAATCGTCTACCTTTAAAAGGATGAAGCCACCAATAATCAAAGAAATGGCCACGGTAATTGGGCTTTCCAAAAGGTCATCGATCACATCGTTGAGTAATAGGCCCAAAACCACTGCAGGCAAAAACGCCACTAAAAGTTTAAAATAAAAGTCTAGGCTTTGGAAAAAGCGTTTCCAATACAATACCACGA
>Ga0209309_10000363_pt1 | contig 56534 bp, 47 predicted proteins | sample COGITO_mtgs_1204_2_FD_184807 | JGI IMG/M metagenome (GOLD analysis project Ga0209309, IMG submission 184807) | Pelagic marine microbial communities from North Sea - COGITO_mtgs_120412 (SPAdes) (version 2) | ecosystem: Environmental > Aquatic > Marine > Epipelagic ... | reverse complement strand
TAAGATTTTTTTCGATAATTCAAAAAAAACAGTTGTTCATCAGAAAGAATTTTCTGGCAATATTTTTTTGATTTATAAAAAAACAAAACATTGGAAATTAATTAATGAGACGATGACCATTGATGGATATTTATGTTATAAAGCCACAACCCAAAGAGTTATCCAAAACGCAGATGGTGTTCACAACTTAATGGTTACTGCTTGGTACGCTCCTGAAATTCCTTTGCCATATGGACCAGATGGCTATGGGGGATTGCCAGGACTCATTCTTCAATTAGAAAATAATAGCATTCTAACTGTAATAAAAAAAATAAAATTTTCAAATAACAACCCGGTGGAAATTAATTTTCCTAATATGGGAGAAAGAATAACCGAAGACGACTTTGATGCAATGGCCAAAAAAATGTGGGAAAAAAGAAAAGATAATTAAATTTGTTTGTTTTACCATAATTATGGTCGTAAGTAATATTAATATTTTACACGCCCAACAATTATCAATCACGGGAAAAGTTACAGACACCCTTCAAAACCCACTAACATATGCCAACCTCCTTGCCATCCCCAATGCCGATGACCAAGAGGTACGCTTTGCCATTACCGAAGCCGATGGCAATTACAAATTAGGCCTCATCAAGAATCAAACCTATGAAATAACAGTAAGCTATTTGGGCTACAGCCCCCAAACCTTAACCATTAGCACTACCGAGAAAGACATTCTCAAAAATTTCATACTCAAGGAGAATCCCGACCAATTGGATGAAGTAGAAGTCAATTACACCCCTCCCGTTTCCGTAAAAAAAGATACCATAACCTATAATGTGGATAGTTTTAAAACCGGTGAGGAGCGCAAACTTCGGGAAGTACTTAAAAAATTACCAGGTGTTGAGGTCGATCGTGATGGCAATGTCATGGTTCAAGGTAAAAAAGTAACCAAAGTCATGGTAGAGAATAAGACCTTTTTTACTGGCGATAGCAAACTGGCGGTCAATAACATCCCTGCCAATGCGGTGGATAAAATAGAAGTGTTGGATAATTACAACGAGGTTGCCATGCTCAAAAATTTTCAGGATAGTGAAGACATGGCCATGAACATCAAGCTCAAGGAAGACAAAAAGAAGTTTGCCTTTGGTGATGTAGAGGTTGGCGCAGGTATCCAGGACCGTTACCTTATCCATCCCAACCTATTTTATTACAGTCCCAAGACCAATATCAATATTATTGGCGATCTTAATAATCGAGGCGTCAAGAGCTTTAGCTTTAGGGATTACCTAGAGTTTGAAGGTGGTTTCGGGAAATTGCTTGAAGACTCTGGCAATTACTTCAGCCTGTATAACAGTGACTTTGCCCAATACCTAAACAATCAAGATTATAAGGCAAATATCAATCAATTTGGCGCCCTTAATATAAGACAGGCCATTAACAACAAAACAGACATTAGCGGGTACATCATCAGCTCCAACTCTAAAACTTACACCGAGAGCAATACCCTATACAAATACCTTAATTTCACCAATCCTTTTTTAGAAATGCGCAACACCAATAGCACCCTTCGCAATTTCTTTACCATTGGTAAAATCACGCTGGATTATGAGCCAAGCTATGACGAGGACTTGGCCTATAACAGTTTTGTGAAGTTGAGCAACAATAGCAGCGATGGTTTGATTTCAACGGATAATCCTTCACAGAGCAACCGCATCACGACCTTTACTGATGTTATTGGTCTTACTCTAAAACAAAATTTAAGTTACAGTAGGAAACTCTCCCAGGACCACACCGCAACCTTTGAGGCAACCTACGAATTTCAAAACGACAAACCCATCACAGGGTGGTTGACCAACCAACAAATCTTACAGGGCTTGATCCCTTTGGATGATGATGATGATGTATATAACATTCTACAAACCAAGCGCTCCAACTCACATACCTTAAATGCCATTTTTAAGGATTATTGGGTGCTCAATAATTTTAACCATTTATATACCAGTGTTGGCATCAACACTGCCTTCACTAATTTTGAGAATCGGGATGTGCAGTTGCTTAGTAATGGTACCGTCAATGATTTCAATTCTGCGGGTTTTGGCAATAATTTCGGCTATAATTTTATCAACAGTTTTGTGGGCTTGGAGTACAAATTTCAAATTGGGATTGCAACGTTTAAACCCATGTTGTACTACAATTTTTACAAATGGCATACAAAGCAGTTTGATGCGCGCTATGCCAATCATAAAGCCTTGCTGTTACCAAAATTTACCACGAAGGTGGAATTCAACAACAGCGAAAAATTAAATTTTAGGTATCAGTTGAATGCACGTTTCCCAAATGTTGATCGGTTGGCAAATAATTTTATTTTGTCCAATTTTAACGCTGTGTTTAAAGGCGATACCACTTTGGAGAATCAACTGTATCATTCGGTTATTTTGAGTTACTATAAATTCAGCTTGTTTAAAAATCTAAACTTCAACATCAGTAGCAGTTATAACAAAAAAATAAAATCCTTTAAAACTGTGACCCAATTGCAGGGCATTGAGCAGTTTTCCACAGCAATTCTGTTTGACCGCCCCGAAGAGAGCTGGAATCTTAACACGCGGTTTTCCAAGAAAATAAAAAAGCTAAAATACAACATTAGTGCGCACTATAGCTATGCTGATTTTTACCAATTGCTCAATGGGCAAACCCATCTCAACATTTCAAAATCCATTTCCTCTACCTTTAGCATAGAGACCTCATTTAAACAGCATCCCAATGTGGAGGTGGGTTACATCAAGGATTTTAATAATTACAGGTCTTTTGGCGGGGAAAATAATTTCGATAACGACCGCTTCTTTTTTAATTTGGAATATGATTTTTTAAAGAATTTTATCTTGAAAGCCGATTACAGTTTCGATGCATACAATAACAAAAGTGCCAATGTCAAGAACACTTTTGATACTGCGAACGCCTCGCTATTTTATCAAATTGAAGACAGCCCATGGGGTTTTGAGATCAATGCCAGCAATTTGTTCGACGTAGGCTTTAAGCAACAGAACAGTTTTAACAGTTTCTTGATCAGCGATAGCAAGACGTTTATTCTTCCCAGGATTATCATGTTTAAACTGGCTTATAAGTTGTGATAATCATAGTTTTCAAATCAAAAGGCAAATAAAAATCTAAACGCTTTTTCAGTTAGCTAAAAGCAAACCTAACGTTTTTTGACTATGGGAAGCGGTCTAAAATCTATTTTAGTCTGCCCCATAATAATTTTCAAATTCCTCATTAATTTCGTAATTTTCAAAAGCTAAAACAAACACAGATGATTCATAAAAAAGTAGCCAACGTCAACGAAGCCCTAGAGGGAGTAAAAGACAACATGACCTTTATGTTGGGCGGTTTTGGGCTTTCAGGTATTCCAGAAAATGCCATTTCAAAATTAGTTGCGCTTAACGTCAAAGGCTTGACCTGTATCTCCAACAATGCAGGGGTAGATGATTTTGGTTTGGGCTTACTGCTTCAGAAAAAACAAATTGATAAAATGGTTTCTTCGTACGTTGGGGAAAACGACGAGTTTGAGAGACAAATGCTTTCGGGTGAATTGGAGGTTGAGCTCATTCCACAAGGCACCTTAGCCGAACGTTGTCGTGCAGCGCAAGCGGGCTTTCCTGCGATTTATACGCCTGCTGGTTTTGGTACCGAGGTCGCCGAAGGCAAGGAAACTCGAGAATTTGACGGTAAAATGTACGTTTTGGAACATGCCTTTAAAGCAGATTTTGCCTTTGTAAAGGCATGGAAAGGCGATGCAGCAGGCAACCTCATTTTTAAAGGAACCGCGAGAAATTTTAATCCCGTCATGTGTGGCGCAGCAAAAATAACAGTGGCAGAAGTGGAGGAGTTGGTACCTGTAGGCGAATTGGATCCCAATCAAATTCATATGCCAGGTATATTTGTGCAACGCATCTTCGAGGGTAAAAATTACGAAAAACGCATCGAACAACGCACGGTGCGCCCAAAGCTATAATCTGGGTTTTAACGCTATCAGTTTCAGCTTAAGGGGCTATTAATTTATAATACAAAATCATGTTAGATAAAAACGGAATCGCAAAACGCATTGCCAAAGAAGTAAAAGATGGCTATTATGTTAATCTTGGCATTGGCATCCCCACTTTGGTGGCCAACTATGTGCGAGACGATATAGATGTAGAATTTCAAAGTGAGAATGGCGTATTGGGCATGGGACCTTTTCCGTTTGAAGGCGAAGAGGATGCCGACATTATTAATGCAGGTAAACAAACCATTACCACCTTACCTGGCGCCAGTTTCTTTGATTCCGCATTGAGCTTTGCCATGATTCGGGGGCAGCATGTGGATTTAACCATTCTTGGTGCCATGGAAGTTTCGGAAAACGGAGACATCGCCAATTGGAAAATCCCTGGAAAAATGGTGAAAGGCATGGGTGGCGCCATGGATTTGGTTGCCAGTGCCGAAAACATCATCGTGGCCATGATGCACACCAACAGGGCTGGGGAGTCCAAACTATTAAAAGAATGCGCCTTGCCATTAACAGGCGTAGGCTGCGTTAAAAAAATCGTCACTAACATGGCGGTCATTGAAGTGACCGATAAAGGCTTTAAGTTATTAGAGCGTGCTCCTGGCATATCAGTAGAAGAAATTAAAGCTGCTACGGAAGGTGAATTGATTGTTGAGGGCACAATACCTGAAATGAAACTCTAAGTGTTGCGATTATTTTAACTTGAAAGCCACTAATTTCTAGTGGTTTTTTTATGGAATAATGTTGAATTATTGTAGGAAAATTCTAATTATTGCTAAAAATTTATGTATTTCATCGATTTTTAATGTTTTTAAACTGATAGTTCTAAATATATGTTTGATATTAGCAGAACCAAATTAAACAAACCTATTGAAATAGTAACCTACTTTATGATTCACCCCAAATCTATCATAAATTTAAGCCTATGAACTTTTTTGCCCCAAATTTAACCAAATCTACTATTGCCGAAAACAAGCTCATCGCTGGTTTTCAAAACACTTTGAGCTTGCTCGCTAGCATCTTGAAGTTAACTAAAAAAATATTCATGCTATAACCCTTTTGGGATAGCATGAATAAGTTTTTTAGTGTATTCTTTTTGCGGGGATTCATAAATCACATCCGCATCTCCCATTTCTTCAATATGTCCTTGATTCATCACAATTAATTGATCAGACATGTATTTTACCACCGCCAAATCATGCGAGATAAAAATGTACGTAAAGCCATAATTGGCCTTTAGATCATTTAATAAATTCAAAACTTGTGCCTGTACAGAAATATCCAAAGCAGACACGGATTCATCACAAACAATCAACTCAGGTTCCAAAGCAATGGCTCTTGCAATGCCAATCCGTTGGCGCTGTCCGCCAGAAAACTCATGGGGATAGCGGTTATACACCGAAGCTTCCAAACCTACGTTCTCCAGTAAATCCAGCACTTTTTGTTTACGTGCTTTATCTGAAGCTCCAATTTGGTGCACTTGCATGGGTTCAAAAATAGCTTGACCAACCGATAATCGCGGATTTAAAGAGGCATAGGGGTCTTGAAAAATAATTTGTATGTCTTTTCGAAGCGCTCTAATTTTTGAGTTTGAAAGGCTGGTAATATCAACACCTTTATAAAAAATATGCCCTGCAGTGGCCTTATCCAATTGTAATATGGCATTGGCAAGAGTAGATTTACCACACCCCGATTCGCCAACCAAGCCTAAGGTTTCGCCTCTGTAGAGTTTAAAGGATACGCCATCTACCGCTTTAAAATGTTCAGGTTTTGAGAACCATCCCGCTTTTGAAAGGTATTCTTTTTCAAGATTAACGACTTCCAATAGTGGCGATTGCGCGTAAAGTTTTTTATGCTGAAGTTGTCTTGCTTCCGTAGAAATTATCGAACGATCGGTATTTTTATTTATAAAATCAGCAATGGTGGGCAACTGCTTCAACCGCACTTCCATAGAAGGTTTAGAATTTATTAAGGCCTTGGTGTATAAATGTTTTGGGGATTTAAATACCGTTTCGACCTTGCCTTGCTCTACAATTTCACCTTTGTACATTACCAAAATACGGTCTGCAATTTCAGAGACCAAGGACAAATCGTGTGAAATAAAAATAATGCTCATGCCTTCTTCTGCTTGCAGCTGCTTCAACAACAGTATGATCTCTTTTTGAACGGTTACATCCAATGCAGTTGTGGGCTCATCGGCAATGAGTATTTTAGGTTTGCAGGCAATGGCCATTGCTATCATGACCCGCTGTTTTTGTCCGCCAGAAATTTCATGCGGATAGGCCTTAAAAACGCGCTCGGGCAAAGGTAATTTTACTTTTTCAAAAAGCGAGAGCACTTCTGCCTTGGCTTTGGTTCTTGACAGAGGCGTATGCTGTCTCAAGATTTCCAAAACCTGTTTTCCGCAGGTCATCGATGGGTTTAAAGAACTCATGGGCTCTTGAAATATCATCGCAATGTCGTTGCCTCTTAATTTTTGAAACGCCTTTGGAGCTAAACTTGTGAGGTCTTTTTCCTCAAACACAATACGTCCGTTTGTGATTTTGGATATGTTTTTGGGAAGCAATCCAAGAATAGCTAAAGACGATACCGATTTTCCAGAACCAGATTCGCCCACTATCCCTAAAATTTCATTTGGAGAGAGGTCGTATGAAATATTATGGATGATCTCCACCCATTTTCCTTCCGTAAAAAAGGAAATCGATAACTCATCTACCGCTAATAATTTTGACTCTGGCATATGTAAATGTAGGCAATTTCTTCAATAGTGCTGTGGTAAAACCGTAGTTCAAAAAAATACGCGTGCAGAACACCTAAAACATTTTAAGAGACCGTATATATTAACATATTATTAATACTTTCAGCAAAATAGTTAACAACAAATTCAATTTTTATCATGAAAAACAAAATTACATTGACAATTCTATTTTTTGTCTCGTTGCTCTCTTTTAATGCTCAAGAGCGCGAATGTGCAACGATGGATAACCTAGAACTTCGGAAGCAACTGGATCCGGGTTTAGAAGCACGAATGGCTCAAATTGAAGCCTTCACTCAAAATAAAATTGAAGCGCAGCAACTGAACAGAATTGATGGTAATATCATTACTATTCCCGTAGTGGTTCACGTTCTGTATCGCAACAGTACCGAAAACATTAGTGTGGCGCAAATACAGTCGCAACTCGATGTCTTGAATGAAGATTTTAGACGTACCAATCCAGATGCCGATAATGTATGGTCCCAAGCTGCAGATACTCAAATTGAGTTTTGTCTGGTTACCGTAGATCCCAATGGAAATGCGACCACCGGGATTACTAGGAAATCGACCACAAGACGTGACTGGGGTACTTCCGATGATATGAAACGCGCTTCAACCGGTGGTGTTAACCCTTGGAATACAAGTGAATACCTTAATATGTGGATTGTACCGCAAATGCTCAGCAATGGGGGAACCATTTTAGGCTATGCCCAATTTCCTGGCGGTTCTTCAGCTACCGATGGCGTAGTAATGGGATACAATTACTTTGGTCGTGTGGGTGCGGTTTCAGCACCTTTTGATGGTGGTAGAACGACCACGCATGAAGTGGGTCACTTCTTTAATCTACGTCATATTTGGGGCGATGCCAACTGCGGAAATGATTTGGTTGGCGATACCCCAACGCATCAAACCTCAAATGGCGGTTGCCCAATTGGGCAAGTGTCTTGCGGCTCTACAGATATGGTTCAAAATTATATGGATTATACCGATGATGCTTGTATGAATTTATTTACTACAGGTCAAAAGGATAGAATGCGCGCGGTCTTGGCATCGGGTGGCGCTAGAAGAAGTTTGGCCTTATCCGATAAATGTGGTGCAGTTGCACAACCAACCTGTAATGATGGGATTCAAAACGGAAGTGAAACCGGCATAGATTGCGGGGGATCTTGTACACCTTGTCAAACAGGCAATCCATATTGTGATTCTCAAGGAAACAGTGTGAATGATGAATACATTTCTAGAGTTCAAGTAGGAAGTATCAATAAATCTTCTGGGGCGCAATTGTACTCCAATTTTACAAGTACTTCAACAAATTTAAGCAAAGGCGCAAATTATACGCTAACGGTTACACCAACTTGGACGGGTTCTACTTATGCTGAAGGGTATGCCGCTTGGATTGATTATAACGATGATGGCGATTTTACAGATGCAGGAGAACAAATTTTCTCAAAGGCAGCATCAACAGCTACTCCAGCAAGCGGAAGCTTTACGGTGCCCTCTGGCACTACAAGTGGGAACAAACGTTTGCGTGTTTCAATGAAATACAATGGGGTGCCAACCGCTTGTGAAACCTTTAGTTATGGTGAAGTAGAAGATTATACGGTGACGATTACATCTGGAACAACACCGCCAGCGGGCTGTACAGGAGCTATTGCTGCTTTCCCTTACGCCGAAGGTTTTGAGTCTGGTTTTGGGGCATGGTCACAAGCTAGTGGAGATGATTTTAACTGGACCAGACGTTCTGGTGCAACGCCATCGAGCAATACAGGACCATCGAGCGCAAGCCAAGGGTCACAATATGTTTATATGGAATCTAGTTCACCCAATGATTCTAACAAACGTGCCATTTTAGAGTCTACTTGTTTTGATTTAACAGGACAAAATCAAGCGAACTTTGGTTTTGATTACCATATGTACGGTGCTAGTACCATGGGCAATTTAAAATTAGCCATAAGTACTAACGACGGTTCCACTTGGAGTACCATTTGGACAACCTCTGGAAACCAAGGCAATGCTTGGCTCACTGCATCTATAAATCTGTCGGCATATGCAGGAAGCTCCATTAAATTACGATTTGACGGAACTACAGGCACTACGTGGCAAGGGGATATGGGCGTTGATAATATTAGCTTAACCAATGGCGCTGCCGATAAATGTGCTGGAGTATCTGCATACAACAGCAGTCAATCCTATGCGGTTGGTAGTTTAGTAACTTACCAAGGTAGCTTATTTGAGCGTACCAGTTCTGGCTGGACCAATTTAGGTGCATGTGGTACCGCTAGAATTGCCGAGGGTTCTGTAGATTATTTAGGACTTGAAATTTCTATCTATCCCAACCCTGTTAAAGGTCAAACTTTGTTTGTGAAGTCTTCGGTAGAACAGCTTTCTTATTCGATCAAGAATATGTTGGGGCAAGAGGTTTCTAAGGGTGCTTCAATTCAAAATGCTGTGGATGTAAGTGCGCTTCATGCGGGTTTGTACTTTATCAATATCCATAATGGCGATGAAGTGATTACCAAGAAGTTTATAAAACAATAAACAATTGATATTGTAATTTGAAAAGGTCCAAACGTTTCGTTTGGACCTTTTTTTATGTTCATTCGGAATTAAAGATGAAAGGAAAGAGCCCTCTCAATTTAAATAATGAAGTTGCGCTTATCAATTAATTTTGCCAACCTGGGCTGAGCGCGCCATTAAACGTGAATGATTTCATTGTCGTGCAACAAGTCATCACCCCTCATTCTTAAAAAAATTTGTGCCACTGCAATCGTGTCTTTTTCGCAATATGTAACGATGCGATCCACTTCATTTTCCTTGTAATAGACCCGATACACTTCACTGCCATCAATATCATCTTTTGGCGAAGGGATGCCTAAAACGTTAGTTAGCAATTTAAGGGACGTATAGGTTTTGAAATCACCGAACTTCCAGAGTTCGAGGGTGTCTAAATGTGGGACTTCCCATGGTTTCTTACCGAAGAGATTTAATTTATGGGGCAGCTCAATGTTGTGAATAATCATTCGTCTGGCGATGTAAGGAAAATCAAATTCTTTTCCGTTGTGAGCGCAGAGCAAATGTTTGGTTTGGCTGAAATGGGTAATGATGAGGTTTTTGAAATCTTTCAGAATTTTCACTTCATCGCCATAAAATGACGTAACCCTGAAGGTTCTCACATCACCCTCCATTTTGACGTAACCTACCGAAATACATACAATCTTACCAAATTCTGCCCAAATGCCTGCACGGTCATAAAATTCTTCCGCAGTAAAATCGTCGCGTCGTTGGTATTTCGATTTGTGATCCCAAAGGGATTGCTTCGTTTCGTCTAGATCTGAAAAATGTTCAGTTTCTGGAACAGTTTCTATATCCAAAAATAAAATGTTTTCTAAGTTGAGTTTTGAAATCATAGCTTATAAGACTGTGTTTCTATAAAAATAACTTTTATTCGGCTAACTTAAAAAAATAATTAAAGGTTAAGATTATTGACTCTCAATCGCTTACAAATACCCACGTTTGACGTTATTTATTTAACATCTTATAGGCTTCTTCAATATACAGGCCAATATCTGGTGTAAACGTTGCTACAGCATCTCCTGGACCTTTAGAATGGCCCAAGCGCACAATAATCACATTGTCCTCTGGTTGTACAATGACGTATTGACCTAAGTGGCCACGCATCATAAAAAAGTCCTTGCCAATATGTTTTTTTAGCCACCAACCGTAACCATATTCTGGGCTAGCTGGAAAGCGAGGCGTAACGGATTTGGCGATAAACGCGGAATCCAAAACTTGTTTTCCGTTCCATTTGCCATGGTCTTTATACAGTTTGCCAAAACGGGCAAAATCCTTGGCATTGCTGGCAATGCAACAGTAAGCCTTGACCAAATCGTGTGCTTTGCTGTCTACTTGCCAAAGTGTGGCGTTCTCGCTACCTAAGGGTTTCCAAAAACTTTCTTCAAGATATTTATACATTGTCTTACCCGTAGCTTTTTCAATAACCATGGCCAGCATTTGAGTGTCACCACTAGCATATTTATAAGCAGTCCCCGGTTCATTTACCACTTTGAGCCCATTGATGACTTTTGCAAGGTCATCATCAAAATAGGCACGCGTGGTAATGGATAAGGGTGAATAATAGGCCTCATCCCAATCCGTCCCAGAACTCATGCTTGAGAGGTCGCCAACAGTCATTTTTGCAGCTTTGCCATCACAAAATGCTGGAAGAAAATCACAGACCGGCTGGTCTAAATTTTTGATATAGCCCTCCATAATGGCCTTGCCCAATAACCCAGAGACATAACTTTTTGCCATTGAAAAGGAGTTGGATTTAGAATCTTCACCAAACCCGTCGTAATAGTCCTCAAACCAAATGCTATCATTTTTTATAATAACATAAGCAATGGTTCCCCAATCTTTATTGGCTTTGCTAAGTGCTTCCGTAGGTGGTACGGTATTATAATCCTTGTGGTTTGCCCAAGGTTGCGCTATGCCATTGGCCACAGGTTTGTTATCAAACTCCTTGTAATCTTCCAAATATGCAGTGGAGTACCCTTTAAGGTAAATGGTGCGTACCGCCTTAATGAGATAATCGGTATCGGTGAGATAAAGTATGGCAATTGTTAGAATAAAAAATACCACGAGGAATTTGAGCAGGTTTTTTAGAAATTTCATTTAAGCATTGGTTTAGGTATTAAATATAGAAAAAAAATAGAGTTAGGTCATTTTGAGCTCGCATAAAATCGAGATGAGGACTGCTTGGAAACGTCTCGTTTTAAAAAAGAGATGCGTTAAATTTAGAACAGGCTTTGCTGTTTGTACGGGTTTTCATGTTCCAGGAGCCATTTTTTGCGATGCAGTCCACCGGCATAACCAGTAAGGCTTCCGTCACTACCAATAACGCGATGGCAAGGCACAATTATCCAATGGGGGTTTTTGCCATTGGCATTGGCTACAGCTCGTATGGCCTTAACATCGCCCAGTTGTTTGGAAAGTTCTAAATAAGAGATGGTTTTTCCGAAGGGAATAGACTTGAGCAGGTCCCAAACCGATTTTTGGAAATCAGTGCCTTGTGCATTCAAATTTAAGTCGAATTGTTGCCGAACCCCTTCAAAATATTCGCGCAGCTGCATCACAGCATCTTCCAATTCTGTAGGAATAATATCGGTTTCTTTTTCTTCGGAATTGAGCACGGTAACCTCACAAATCCCCTCTGCGTCACCCGTAATCTTGATGAAACCCAATGGCGATTTAATGATGCAGCTTTCCATAAGATTTACTCTTCAGGTTTATCATCTGAAAGTCCGAGCTTTTTAGCTCTTACTTCCCAGTTTTTTCGAGCCATACCTTGAAGGTCGGATACATTATCGCTTTCATCCATGATTTCCATGCCTAAAAGCGTTTCTATAACGTCCTCCATCGTTACAATACCGCTTACCGATCCATATTCATCCACCACAAGTGCAATATGATTTCTGGTTTCTATAAGTTGGTCAAATAACTTTGGAATCGGCATATCACGATCAATAATTATGATGTGGCGCTTGATTTCGGATAGTTTTTTGTCGCCATTGTCTAAAGCCATTTCTTTAAAAATCTCATCTTTTAATACCAAGCCCTTTATATTATCGGCATCGCCAGAATAAATGGGAATTCTTGAAAACCGCAGGTTCATGTTGTTATTAAAAAACTCTTGAACGGTGGTGTTTTCGTCTTCGGCTTTCATTACGGTTCTTGGCGTCATCACATCCTTGGCGAAGACTTGTTTAAAATTCAAGAGGTTCTTAATGATCTTGCTTTCATTTTCTTGAAAAACACCTTCTTCATGAGCCATGTTGGTCATGACCAAAAAGCCTTCTCGACTTAATGAACTGCCATGCCCAGTGCCACCGATCAATTTGGTAGTTAACTGTAAAACCCAAAGAATGCCTGAGTATTTTAAAGGAAAAATCAAGACCCTAAGTGCTTTGGTGGTAAAATTAGCTAGGTTTTTCCAGTAAGTCGCCCCAATGGTTTTTGGGATAATTTCCGAAGCTACCAATATTAAAATGGTCATGAGGGTAGAAACCACACCCACCATAAGATCTTCAGTAAACCCAATACCAAATATGGTGATTTGATCGCTCCCATACATTTCGGCATAAGCTACTTTTGCCTGCACCCCCACTAAAATGGCACCTACGGTGTGGGCAATAGTATTTAGCGTAAGAATGGCAATAAGTGGTCTATCAACATCTTTCTTTAAATTCTCTAATTCTTCGGCATAGTGCTTCCCTTCCTGCTTTTTAACATTGATAAAGGTTGGGGTAATGCTTAAGAGCACCGCCTCGAGGATGGAGCATGCAAAGGAGAAGAAAATAGAAATAAACGCGTAAAGAAGGAGTAATCCCATTGATTTTTAGATTTGATCAAATTTATGAATATTTTAAGGTTCTCACTTGTCCTTTTGCCTAAATTAAGTAAGCGAATCAACTTTCTAAAATAATGCTGGTGTTGGGAACGCCATATTGTGAAATACGCTCAATAAAAGTGATGAGCTCCTTATTGTCTTTAAAATAGGCTAAGATACAAAGACAATCATCGCCTGTGATACGGTCACAGCGTTGCACTTCCTTTAAATATACAATTTGGTTGTGCGCAGTTTTTACAGTGCTCGATTGATGAATTTTTAAAATAATATAGGCTTTGGTGGTAAAGCCTAGTTTTTCCTGATTGAGTTTTAAGGAATAGCCTAAAATTATGCCTTTCTCTTCCAATTGCTTCACGCGTTTACCTACTGCGGGTGCCGATAATTCTACTGCCTTACCAATTTTGGCAAACGATTCGCGCGCGTTTTTACGCAATAATTTTACTATTTCAAAATCAATATCATCCATTTGAATCAAAACTTAATCACCAAGTTTGGCGTATAATCGAAACTAAAGTTAATCAATTATTTTTGAATCTTTGTAAAATTATAAATTCAGCAACTTGGCAGGTTAAAATAATTTTGCCACATCCTTGGCAAAATAACTTGCAATTACATCGGCACCTGCACGTTTGATGGCGGTAATTTGTTCTAACATTACCGCGTCATGGTCTAGCCACCCTTTTTCGGCAGCAGCCTTGAGCATGGCGTATTCTCCCGAAACTTGGTAAACTGCTACTGGCACATTAAAACTGTTTTTTAGATCGCGAACAATATCCAAATAACACAAGCCTGGTTTTACCATCACGATATCGGCACCTTCGTTAATGTCCATTTCGGTTTCCTTAATAGCTTCCGATCGGTTGGCATAATCCATTTGGTATGTTTTTTTATCCTTCGGAATGTTTTGTTGGTCTACAGGAGCAGAATCCAAGGCATCGCGAAATGGACCATAAAATGCTGAGGCATACTTGGCAGAGTAGCTCATAATGCCAATATCGGTAAAACCATTGGTTTCAAAAAGTTCTCTAATGGCTAAAACACGACCGTCCATCATATCACTTGGCGCAACAAAATCGGCGCCAGCTTGTGCATGCGATAAACTCATTTTGGCTAAAAACTGAGTGGTCTTATCATTGATGATTCTTCCGTTTTTGATGATGCCATCGTGCCCGTAAATGGAATAGGGGTCTAAAGCGACATCGGTCATGACCAGCATTTCCGGGCATGTGTTTTTTACAGTCTTGATGGCGCGTTGCATAAGACCCTCTGGGTTTAAGGCCTCTTTACCTTCATTGTCTTTAAGCGCTTCGGGTACTTTCACAAAGAGCAATACCGATTTTAATCCCAACGCCCATAAGAGCTTTATTTCTTTTTCCAGTAGATCAAGACTAAAGCGAAAGTAGTTGGGCATAGACGCTATTTCTTCTTTTACACCTTTTCCTTCCACCACAAAAATGGGAACCAAAAAATCGTTGGGCGAGAGCACGGTTTCTCGCACGAGGCTTCTTATGGTTTCGTTGGTTCTTAGTCTTCGGTTTCTTAGTAATGGATACATAGTTTAAGTCTTCAATTTACAGATGCTTAATCTGTATTAATTTTTAAATAGTTTCAATTTAGGGATTTCTATACCCAATCTACTGGGTTTTTTAAAACTTCAATTAGTTTTTCTTCTTCGCTTCCAGGTTGAGGATGGTAGTCGTAAACCCATTGCACGTGTGGGGGCAAACTCATCAAGATACTTTCAATTCTGCCATTTGTTTTTAAGCCGAACAATGTGCCTTTATCATGCACCAAATTGAATTCTACGTAACGACCGCGTCTTATTTCCTGCCAATCCCGTTGCGCTTTGCTATATTCAAGATGCTTTCGTTTATTAACGATTGGCACATAAGCCTCTAAAAAACTATCCCCAACTTCAGTCACAAAATTATACCAATCTTGCATGCTCATGGTCTCGGTTTCTTTGCAATAATCAAAAAATAATCCACCAATACCGCGACTCTCGTTACGGTGTGTATTATAGAAGTAAGTATCGCAGCGCTCCTTATATTGCTGATGAAAAGCTTCGTCATGTTTGTTACAGGCAGTTTTACAAACCTGATGAAAGTGCTTGGCATCTTCATCAAAAAGGTAAAAAGGTGTGAGATCTTGTCCGCCACCAAACCATTGGTCTACGATATTTCCGTCTAGGTCATACATTTCAAAATACCGCCAATTGGCATGAACGGTGGGTACCATTGGGTTTTTAGGGTGGAGCACCAAACTTAATCCGCAGGCAAAAAAATTGGCATCCTTAACCCCAAAATAAGTTTGCATACTTTTAGGTAAAGCGCCATGAACGCCAGAAATATTGACGCCCCCTTTTTCAAAAACAGCACCATTTTCTATAACCCGTGTTCTGCCTCCGCCACCTTCTGGGCGATCCCATAGATCTTCTCTAAATGTGGCTTTTCCATCGGTCGCTTCCAGTGTAGCGCAGATGCGGTCTTGTAATTCTTGAATATAATTATAAAATTTATCTTTCAAAATGTTCTATTTAATTCGTAAAGTTCCATGTCTATAGGTTGTTGTCCTGTTGGGGTGAATTCGTTTTTAAGGGTTTTAATCCATGCGAATCCGCATTTTTTTGCGACACCCACACTGGCTAAGTTAGTACGGTGCGTAATGATTTGCAAGGTCTCGAGGGTTAAGGTTTTAAAGGCGTAATCGCTTAACGCTGTTATTGTTTTTGAGGCGAGACCCTTTCCTTGAAACGGATAACCAATGCCATAGGCAAATTCACCCTGCATCTGGTTCCACTCCAATGCCTTGATATAAAATAAGCCCATAAGCTCTCGGGTTTGTGAATGTTTAAGGGTAAAGACAAACTCTTCTTTGCTTTGGAATTGCGCCAGCTTTTGCTCAACAAAACGTTGGGATAGATTCGGGTTCAGGTTCTGCTCTAAGGATTTTGGAAAATAAAGTTTCAAATAATCGGCATTTGCGACCATAAAATCACAAATTTTCCAAGCATCGCCTTCATGAATGGCACTAATTTCAAAAGTATCGAAGCTTGCAATCATGAGTATAAGTTTTAATAGTTATCCTTTTCCTTCCGAAGAATATCTACAGTAGCATGTCTAACCAATAGGCCCTCTTCTTTTAAAAGCGTCACGGTTTTAAGAGAGGCAGCAGTGACGCTGAGCGGTAAAACCAAGATGATGCCAATCACGGGAATAAACAAGAAGAGCATAAACACGAGCCCGTTGCCAATGGCAATGCCACGATGCTGCTTTATAAATTGAATGCTCTCTTTATAGTTAAAATGGCGTTCTAGGGTATAGTCCATATTCCCAAAACCCGCATAAAACGCTGGCACCATAAATAGGGCTATGGTTGAAAATATATTTACCACCGGAATCAATTTTAGCAACAACAGCGGAACGGTAAATACTAATTCTTTAATAAGATTTCGAAGATTTATTCTAATCCCGCGCCACAATTGTTCTTGAAATGAGGTTTTACGATGCTGGTGCTTTTCAATACCTGTGAGGTGTGCCTCAATTTTTTCTGAAACCGGACTCATAAAAGGCGCAGAAAAAGCCATGATAATGTGCTTGTATAAAATGAGCCCAATGACCAAAACAACAATGGCACCAATAATGTTGGAAATTGACGTGAACACGTGCTTGCCCCAATCCCAGAACCAAACTTTGGCGATAAAGTTGCCTATAGTATCGGAAAGGCCATAAGCAGAAAACCCAATTAAGGTGGCAGTGAGGATACTTATCCCGATTGGAACGAAGAAGTATTTCCAGAGCTTGAGCTGTGCCATTAATTTGAACACTCCTGAATATGCCTGTATGCCTTTAAAAATGTTTTTTATCATCCTATTAATGCTTTCCAAAGTAAAGGAAACTTAGGTTGAGTGCTTACTCCTCTTAATTTTTTTATTAAAATGCAGGATTTCGGCAAGCATCTTTCTGTTTTTTAGGAGAGGATGCGTAACGGTTTTTTCTCCTACAGTTTAAGATGGATATTCCTTTACCGCATCAATAAATGCCTTGGCATTATCAACAGGAATATTCGGCAAAATACCATGGCCTAAATTGACGATGTATTTGTCTTTACCAAACTCATTGATCATTTGATGCACCATTCGTTTTATTTCGGAAGGGGATGAAAACAAGCGCGTAGGGTCAAAATTACCTTGAAGCGTAATGTTTCCTCCAGTTAAATAACGTGCATTTCTTGCAGAACAGGTCCAATCTATCCCCAAGGCAGACGCACCAGATTTTGCCATATCGCCCAATGCGAACCAACAGCCTTTGCCAAAGGCAATTACTGGCGTTTCCTCTTTTAGCGCATTGATAATTTGTTGTATGTATTGCCAAGAGAATTCTTGATAATCTACGGGTGATAACATGCCTCCCCACGAATCAAAAACTTGAACTGCATCACAGCCCGCTTTTACTTTTTCCTTTAAATAGGCAATCGTTGTATCGGTAATTTTTTGAAGTAATTGGTGGGCTGCAATTGGGTTGGTAAAACAAAACTCCTTCGCCTTGTCAAAGTTTTTACTCCCTTGCCCTTGCACGCAATAGCATAAGATGGTCCATGGTGAGCCAGCAAAACCGATAAGGGGAATTTCATCATTAAGTTTTTCCTTTGTGGCTTTTATGGCTTGGTACACATAATTCAATTCCTCCTTAACATCTGGTACGAGGACCTGATCCACATCTTTGTGACTGCGAATGGGATTTGGTAAATAGGGACCAAAGTTGGGTTTCATTTGCACTTCAATGTTCATGGCCTGCGGAATCACAAGAATATCGCAAAAAAGAATGGCTGCATCCATACCAAAACGCCGAATAGGCTGCACGGTAATCTCACTGGCCAATTCTGGGGTTTGGCAGCGGGTAAAGAAATCGTATTTGGCTTTAATGTCCATGAATTCCGGTAGGTAACGCCCAGCTTGGCGCATCATCCAAACAGGGGGGCGTTCAACGGTTTCACCTTTTAAAGCTCTTAAAAATAGATCGTTTTTAATCATGAAGGTTGACTTTTGGGTTTCAACTTTTGGTCGTTATCGGGTTAGCGCTATTGAATTTATTTAAAGTAGGAGTTCACTAAATCCACCACACTTTCAACAGTAGGCATTTTAGCAATTCTAACATCGTCAAAATGCTTGCTGGCTTCAGCAGCAGTGGTGTCACCGATGCAAAAGGCCACCATGCCTTCTTTTACAACATTTTCCTTTTTAAAACTTTGCACGGTCGATGGGCTGTAAAACATCACCCCTTTAATGTTATCTTTTATGGCCTGTGGGTCATATTTGGTCTCATAGGCAATCACTTCCTTCACCTCAATATGGTTTTTGGCCAATAAGTTTGGCAAATCATCCAATCGTACATCACTGCAAAAATAAGTGACTTCGGTACCGTCGATATATTCAATCAGGTGCTCGGCTAATTTTTTGGCAGTGTTTTCGGTATGCTTGACCTTGCCAATCTTTCGTTCTACCAAGCGTTTGGTGCGCCTGCCAACACAATAGATGTTTTCAAAACTTAATTCTTCCGCAGAAAAATTATTGAGTAAGGCTTCTACAGCATTTTGACTGGTAATGATGACGTTTTTGGGCATGGGGCGCAACACACTTTGGGTCATGCGGTTCAAGCTAATTTTTATAAAATCGGAACTATCTGCAATCACATCTTGATGAAATTGCTGCGTTTGCTCATCACTCAAGGTTTTTGTAGAATAAATATTCGTTTCCTTTGCAGCAAGTCTAAGTTCGTCCATAAGACGTTTACCGCCACGCTCTATAATATAATTGGCGCAATAGGCTGCCATATTGTGGTGAGCACCAACAACTTCCGTACGCTCTACTTCAATTTTTTTGGTTCCGTCCAAACTCAAAAGCACGCCCTTAAACACCACCTCTTCGTTTTTAACATACGCCAAAGCCCCAATGGGTGCAGAACAACCTCCTTCTAACAGATTGAGGAATTTGCGTTCGATGCCCGTGAGGAGTTCGGTTTCCTCATGATTAATTTCCTTGCAAATGGCTTTGGTGGCTTCATCAAATGCCAATGCAGTAACCATGATGGTGCCTTGCGCTGGCGCAGGAATCATCCAATCAAGATTGAAACTGTTTTCGGGAGTTTTATCCAGACGTCCCAATCCTGCTGCTGCAAATATGGCAGCGTTCCAATCGCTGTCTTCAAATTTCTCTAAACGCAGGTTTACATTACCGCGCAATCCTACAACGGTATGGGTTGGATAGCGGTTGAGCCATTGCGCACGACGACGCAAACTGCCAGTTGCCACAATGCCTTCGCGTTGGGATAAAAATTCTTCATTGTCTTTAAAAATGAGACAATCGTTGGAGTTGCCTCGTTTTATAACTGCTGCTTGTACAATGTGTTCTGGTAAAACCGTGGGCACATCTTTAAAGGAATGAACCGCAATATCAATGTCACCATTAATGAGCGCCAAATCCAAGGTTTTAGTGAAGACGCCTGTAATGCCCAACTCGTTGATGGGTTTGTCGAGTACCAGATCACCAACAGATTTTATGGGTACAATTTCGGTAAGGTGACCTAGAGTTTCAAGTTGACTTTTTACTGTGGTGGCTTGAAATAACGCAAGTTCGCTATCTCGAGTTCCAATTCTAATAAGTTTAGGCATTGTCTGTAATTGCTTCTAATTGAAACACTTTTTTTATAAGTTCTAGGCTATCGTCTGTAGAAACATCATCGCCTTTTAAATGATGCGCAAAATGATTGGTGATTTTTTGAATGATATTATTGCTAATCAATGCTGCCTGAGCTTCATTGAAATCGGTCATTTTCTTGCGTTGTGTGTCCAATTCCGCAGTGGCAAAATCGGTTAATTTATGTTTTAAGGCCTTTATGGTTGGTGCGAATTTTCGCGTATCGAGCCAAGCGTTGAATTCCGATTTGATTTGTTCAATAATCGCTTCGGCCACGGGTACCTGCGACTTTCTACGCTCTAGGGTGGAGTCGGTAATTTTTGCCAAATCATCTAAATGCACCAAAGTAACGTTCTCCAATTCGGAAACATTATTGTTTACGTTTTTGGGGATGGAAAGGTCTAAAATGAGCAACGGTTTTTTGGTTTGGATGCAATGTTTGTCTACCGTTGGGTTTTGGGCGCCCGTAGCGACCACCAAAATATCCGAGGCATTGATTTCTTCTTGAAGATGCGCGTAATCCTTAACCAAAAGGTTGAATTTCCCAGCAATGGCTTCGGCTTTAGTTTTAGTCCGGTTAATTAAAGTGATGTGCGGGTTTTTGGTGTGTTTGACCAAATTTTCACAGGTGTTTCTTCCAATTTTTCCTGTTCCGAAGAGTAGGATGTTTTTTTCTGAAACTGCATCCATGTGATTCAAGATATATTGAACGGAAGCAAAGGATACGGAAGTCGCTCCCGTTGAAATTTCGGTCTCGGTCTTAATGCGCTTGGAGGCTTGAATGACCGCATTGATCAACCGTTCAAAAAACGGATTGAATAATTGCTCTTTTTTAGAAAGTCTTGCACTTACTTTTAATTGGCTTATAATTTCAAAATCACCAAGTATTTGGCTATCTAAGCCCGAGCCCACACGAAAAATATGTGAAATGGCCTCCCCATTTTTATAAACGTAAGCCACTTTTTGAAATTCCTCAACGGTGCCTATGGTATTATCGCAAAGCAGCTGAATGAGTTGGAACGGGTGTTGCGCAAAACCATAAATTTCGGTGCGGTTGCACGTGGAGGTCACGATAAGGCTTTCAATGCCATTGGTTTTCGCTTGTTTAAGAACTGCAAGTTTTGCAGCGTCATCCAAACTAAAATGACCACGCACCTCGGCGTCTGCTTTTTTATAGCTGAGACCAATTGCGTAAAATGTAGTGCCTTTTGCCCTATTGTAGTGCTCCATAGTTGATTTGGGAAATCATTTCCAAAAAAAATCTAGACAAATGTATAACGAACAGGTAAGAAAAAAACAACGCTAGACGAACTTTAAGTATCGTTTGTGGTTTTTTGAGCGCTTTTTTTAAGAAAGACTGATAAATGTCATATTTTTGTAGGATACATAAGGCTTTAAACTGAATTAGTTTAGAATCAATCTAAATAACAATAAAAATTTTATGGCTTTTCCCAGTTTAGAAAATACCGCTAGAGGTTCTTTTGAGGAAACAAAATTAGACGAAGGGTTTTTCGTACTCACCTATCAAAATGACGACCATAGTGTTCACACCCTCGATCGTGATATCGACAGCAGCTTTATTCAATTTCATTACTGCATCAAGGGCTCAAGCGAGTTTGTGTTCAATAGTGGCACCTATCGCTTACAGATTGCCGAAGAAAATTCACTCTTGCTGTACAATCCGCAACGGGATTTGCCCATACATTTGGATGTTAGCCCCAAGTCTTGGCTGGTTTCGATATTGGTGTCCATCAAAAAATTTCACGGACTCTTTTCTCAAGAAGCCGATTTTATCACCTTTTTGAGTCATGACAACAAGGACAAAAAATATTATAAGGACGGAAAGATTTCACCTTCCATGGCGATTGCGCTTAACCAATTGATCAATTACAATCTCAACACCTCCATAAAGACACTATATTTTAGAGGAAAAGCCTTAGAATTATTGAGCCTTTATTTTAACAGAAGTGAAGATGCCGATATTGAACAATGCCCGTTTTTGGAAGATGAGACCAACGTGATCAAGATCCGAAAGGCGAAGGACATCATTATCTCCAGAATGGCAGAACCACCAACCTTACAAGCGCTTTCCGAAGAAATTGGTTTAAGCCTCAAGAAGCTAAAGGAAGGATTTAAGCAAATCTATGGCGATACCGTATACAGTTTTCTCTTCGATTATAAAATGGAAGTGGCCCGTAAACTCTTGGAAGCGGGCAACTACAACGTCAACGAAGTAGGTGTTAAGGTAGGTTATAGTGCCTCCAGCCATTTTATTGCTGCCTTTAAAAAGAAATATGGGACGACGCCTAAAAAGTATTTGATGGCTTTGGGCTAATGCGTTAATAAAACTTTAAAAAATTAGACCGTAATCTTAAATGTTATTAATTGTAGGATTACTATCGTATTTTTGCAAAAACAATTTTTATGAAATATAGTCTCGCCCTTTTAATGGCTCTAGTTATTTCTGTGTCAGGATTTAGCCAATCGTACAAAACCGATATTACCAAAGAAGCTCAAACCTATTACGATCATCTCACTTCAAAAAACTTTGATGGGATTTTTGACTACATGTATCCTGAAATTTTTGAATTGGCATCCCGTGAGCAAATGCGCGCTGGTATGGAGCAAATGTTCAACTCCAAAGACATGAAAATTGAGTTTATCTCTAACGACGTCTCGAGCGTGACCGATAAAATTGAAGAAAACAACGTTACTTACGCTGTTGTGTTTTATAATAGTAAAATGCGCATGACCTTTCTTTCGGAACAAAGCAAACCCGAGGCCGAGCGCAAGGAGTTCTTGAAGTTGATGCAGTCTACTATGAACGCGCAATTTGGTGAAGCCAATGTGACTCCTGAGTTAGGGAATTTGGCTTTGGTCATTAATATGGATGCCAATATGTTTGCAATTAATGATCCCAAATACGATGGTTGGAAATTTATAGGCAACGATGCCAGCATGAAAAAATTGGTAGATTCAGTCATTCCTGAAACGGTAAGAACACAATTATTGAAAGATTGATTTTTTGAGCGATTATTTAAAACTGAAAGATTTTACAAAACTATAATATCACTATTTTGAACAAAAAAGGAGTCTTACTCGTTAATTTGGGATCGCCCGAAAGTCCGGAACCGAAAGACGTTAAAACCTATTTAGGTGAATTTTTAATGGATGAGCGCGTTATTGATGTGCCATTATGGGCAAGAACCTTGCTGGTGAAGGGCATTATTTTGAATACACGCCCCAAAGCTTCCGCTGCAGCGTATAAAAAAATATGGTGGGATGAAGGTTCCCCTTTAATTGTCTTATCGGAAAGACTTCAGAAAAAATTGCAGCAGGAAATTGAGTTTCCGGTAGCTTTAGCCATGCGTTACGGGAGCATGACCATTAAAAAAGGCCTTCAGGAATTGGCAGATCAAGGTGTTGATGAGGTGTTTTTGATTCCGTTGTACCCGCAATTTGCCATGGCAACTACCGAGACCATTTTGGTTTTGGCAGAAGAAGTAAGAAAAGAGCACTTCCCGCAAATGCGCATTCAAGATCTCCCCGCCTTTTATAATGAACCGGATTATATTGAAGTTCTGTCAAACGCTATCGCTGGGCATTTGGAAGGAAATGCCTATGAACACCTGTTATTTTCTTACCATGGAGTTCCTGAGCGTCACATTAGAAAGAGTGATATTACAAAATCCCATTGCCAGATTGACGGGTTGTGTTGCAAAACACCATCGCAAGCGCACGAGTTTTGTTACAGGCATCAGTGCAAGGAAGTTACACGTTTGGTGGCAGAAAAGTTGAAATTAAAAGAAGGTAGTTATTCAACCTCTTTTCAATCCCGATTGGGGTTCGATCCGTGGTTACAACCCTATACCGATAGAACCATTGAGCGTTTAGGGAAAGAAGGCGTTAAGAAAATGGCGATTGTAACTCCTGCATTCGTTAGCGATTGCTTAGAAACCTTAGAGGAAATCGCGATGGAAGGTGAAGAGATCTTTCATGAAATGGGCGGTAAGGAATTTACGACCGTGCCTTGTTTGAATGATGATCAAGCTTGGGTCAACCTGCTTGCAAAATGGATCAAAGACTGGTCTGCTACTAAAATGGTCACCGCATAATGGCCAGCATAAGCTCAAAGGAATTAGGCACACAGCCTATTGGCAAATTATTGATACGACAAGCAGTGCCAGCATCGATTGGTATTTTGGTCATGTCACTCAATATTTTGATCGATACCATTTTTGTGGGCAACTGGATTGGGTCTACCGCAATTGCTGCAATTAACGTAGTGCTTCCGGTATCCTTTTTTATTGCAGCGTTGGGCATGAGCATAGGTATTGGTGGGTCTTCCATTATCTCAAGGGCCTTGGGTGCCGATAATATGCCAAAGGCCTTAAAAGTCTTCGGAAACCAACTTACGTTAACCCTTTTGTTAACCGTAAGCATGGTCATCTTTGGGCTCTGGTTTATAGACGACATCATCCCTGCCTTTGGTGGAAAGGGTTCTATTTTTGAACCTGCAAAAGTGTATTATGAAATCGTAATGTACGGGATTCCGTTTTTGGCGATTTGTATGATGGGCAACACCGTAATTCGAGCAGAAGGCAAGCCAAAATTCGCCATGTATGCCATGATGTTTCCCTCGGTAGGCAATCTTATTTTGGATTACCTGTTCATCAATGTTTTCGATTGGGGGATGGCTGGGGCTGCTTGGGCGACTACAGGATCTTATATATTGTGTTTGATATTTATTATCTGGTTTTTTCTTTCAAAAAATTCAGAATTAAAAATAGGGCGCACCCATTTTAGACTGGATTTGTCTATCGTTAAGGAAATCAGTTCCCTCGGGTTCGTTACTTTAGCCAGGCAAGCAGTGGTGAGTATTACTTATTTGTTTATGAACAATATTCTGTTCGATTTGGGCGGGGAGACCTCGGTAGTGTCATATGCCATTGTGGGGCGTATGCTCATGTTTGCACTGTTTCCCGTTTTCGGGGTAACCCAAGGGTTTCTGCCCATTGCAGGGTATAATTACGGTGCTTTTCAATACGATCGCGTGAAGGAAACCATTTATACCGCACTCAAATATGCAGCAGGTTTGGCAACAATAGTCTTTATCTTGTTGATGGTTTTTCCAGAAGCCATCACCAGACTGTTTACGCAAGATGCTGAGGTGATTCGACAAACGCCAAGTGAAATGCGCTGGGTATTTGCAGCCACACCAATAATTGCGATTCAGCTTATTGGTGCTGCCTATTTTCAAGCGGTAGGAAAAGCGGTGCCAGCTTTGTTGCTCACCTTAACGAGGCAAGGGTTTTTCTTTATTCCGCTCATATTGATATTACCACATTTTATGGGCGAAATGGGGGTTTGGGTTAGTTTTCCAATTGCCGATGTGTTAGCCACCATCGTCACCGGATTCTTTTTATTTAGGGAAATGAAGCTGAAGCTGAATCAGCCAGTTTCCGAAGCTACCTAAAAAACAGTATTTTTAAGCAGGACATAACAGAGCTGAAAGTAGAAAACCATAACGAGCGCAATGGAGTATTACAATTATATAAAGTCATTACACCTTATTTTTATTGTGACTTGGTTCGCAGGCTTGTTCTATATCCCGAGATTGTTTGTTTACCAAATTGAAGCCTTTCACAAACCCTCTCCCGAAAAGGAAATCTTGGGCAAACAGCTCAAACTTATGGCGAAGCGCCTTTGGAATATCATCACATGGCCATCGGCTATTTTGGCTGTGTTTTTTGCCATCTGGTTAATTGTGCTTCAACCCGTTTGGTTACAACAATCCTGGATGCAGGTGAAGCTCGGTTTTGTGGCGTTGCTGATCTTTTACCAATTGAAAACACATCAATACTATAAGCAATTACAGCGCGATGAGGTTAAAAAATCCTCAAACTTCATGCGCTTATGGAATGAGGGCGCCACCTTTATCCTTTTTGCAGTCGTCTTTTTGGCTATCTTAAAAAACGCTATCAATTGGATCTTTGGGGTGTTTGGGATTTTGGTGTTGGGCCTATTGCTCATGTTGGGCTTTAAAATGTACAAGCGTATTAGGCATCGAAATCCCGAGGCGTAAATCCCGATTTTTTTTCTGAATAAGGGATTCCATTAAGAGCAACTTCACTTCGTATTAAGTTCAAACGAGCCTTCTGTCTTTTCAAGGCAAGTTTTTAGTTTTTAAATCTAACTGAAGCTAATTAAAAAGCCATTCACTTTTGGAAAGGTTTTTGCTATATTTAGGCAACTTCTTATGGTTACATGAAACTAAACAAGCTCTCCTTACGCGTTCGCATATTTTTTGCAATGATTTTATTGGTACTTATTGCTTCCATTCTTATCGCTGCAGTAACCATTTACCAGTACAATGAGGAAGCGCGAGATTATCACAAAGAACGCTTAAACCGAAAGGAAACAGCCATTGTTAGTCATATCAACAAAGTCATAAAGGAAACCACCTGGGAGGTTTCTACCGAGAAAGTCCCTCTTATTTTTAAAGAACACATCTATGACATTGCCGAAATTCACAGTCTGCAAATCAACCTGTATGATTTGCAGGGCGGTTTGCTCATTTCATCAAAGGGCACTATTTCCAACGATAAGAACACCAAATGCATTCCAACCGAAATTTTAAATGCAATTTCAAATACTGCAGACCACCGGTATGTACAAAAAAACGAGAAAAACGGTGAGTCATTCCAGTCCTCCTACTCCTATATTACAGATGGCAAGTTCAAGCCTTTGGCCATTTTGAATTTACCTTATTTAGAAAATGACATATTTTTTAATAGAGAGCTTGCCCAGTTTTTAGAACGTTTGGCGTATGCGTATTTATTTATGCTCTTTATTGCGGTGGTACTGGCTTTTTTATTGTCAAAGTATATTACCAGAACGCTCAAAAATATAAGTGATAAAATCAAAGAGACCCGACTGGAAAAACAAAATAAAAAAATCGACGTGCCTTCGTCCAGCGAAGAAATAACTACGCTTATTAATTCTTACAACAGTATGATTGATGAGTTAGAGGCAAGTGCGGTGCAATTGGCCACCAGTGAGCGCGAGCAGGCCTGGAGAGAAATGGCGAAGCAAGTAGCACACGAGATCAAGAATCCGCTAACGCCCATGCGTTTGAGCGTACAAAGTTTTCAGCGAAAGTTTGACCCCAAGGATGAGGCCATTTATCAGAAGGTGGATGAGTACAGCCAAACCCTGATCCAGCAAATTGACACCATGAGCTCAATTGCATCGGCGTTTTCAAACTTTGCTAAAATGCCAGCGCAGCAAAACGAGACCTTAAACGTGGTGGCGATCGTGAAATTGGCGGTCGACATCTTTAGTGAGGATTTCATTCATTTTTCTTCGGAAGAACCTGAACTTTTAGCCAATTTGGATCGCACCCAATTGATTAGAGTGGTAACCAATTTAGTTAAAAATAGCATTCAAGCCATTCCGGACGATCGTGAAGCGCCAAGTATTAAAGTGCGCGTATTTTCCGACGCCAATAATGTTAAGATCACTGTAGAAGATAATGGCATTGGCATTTCCGAAGTAAATAAAAATAAGGTGTTCGAGCCAAAATTCACCACCAAATCCAGCGGTATGGGTTTAGGCTTGGCTATGGTTAAAAATATCGTAGAAACTTATCATGGAAACATTACCTTTACATCAGATATAGGGATATATACGGTGTTTACGGTGACTTTTCCCAAACAATAATCAAAAAAAAACAGCAACCGATGGCTTATAATACGATTCTTTCTGAAACCGCAAATGGAATTACCACCATAACGATCAACCGACCCAAAAAGCTCAATGCCTTAAACCGTGAGACGATTCAAGAATTGCATGAGGCCTTTGAATTGGCCAATAAAGATAAGGCTACGAAAGTTATAATTGTGACGGGAAGTGGAGAAAAGGCCTTTGTTGCTGGAGCGGATATTAGTGAATTTGCTGATTTTGATGAGAAAAATGGTGCAAAATTGGCTGCTAATGGGCAAGAACTTTTGTTTGATTTTGTCGAAGGTCTTTCCACCCCAGTTATTGCAGCAGTAAATGGTTTTGCATTGGGAGGCGGACTCGAGTTGGCAATGGCATGTCATTTTAGAGTGGCCAGTACCAATGCGAAAATGGGCCTTCCAGAAGTCTCTTTAGGCGTTATCCCTGGGTACGGTGGCACACAACGATTACCACAATTGGTAGGTAAGGGGCGCGCCATGGAAATGGTCATGACCGCAGGGATGATTGATGCCAACCAGGCCTTGGAGTACGGTTTAGTAAATCATGTCACAACTGAAGATGAACTTATGGCTTTAGCTGAAAAGATTGCGGGTAAAATTATGCGCAATTCTTCGGTAGCGATTAAAGGAGCTATCAAGGCCATAAATGCCAATTATAAGGATGGTATTGATGGTTACAAGATGGAAATCAAGCAATTTGGGAAGTGCTTTGGTACAAAGGATTTCACGGAAGGCACTACTGCTTTTTTAGAAAAACGTAAGGCAGATTTTCCAGGAAAGTAAATAATGAAAACTAATAAATACCAACATATGTCTTTCACGTTTTGCGCAGAAATTTATGGGATAGCGCGCTCTAGCGGTGTCAATGAGGTTGAGTAAGATGGTTTCTACATTCTGTAGCCATCATTTAAGCAAATCGATTGTAACTTTGGGACTTCCGCAAGCAGTTTATGTCAAAATCCCAAACACATACCCACATTAAAGGTCGCGGTGCGCAAAATCATGTGCACAACCGTTTTTTTGAACTTCGCCACGAACAACGGGATGATTTTTTAAATTATTGCGCCAAGGAAGGTGAGGTGCCAGAGCATAATAAAACGGTCTACTTGCCTGTCTTTCCTAAAACGATCGTGAATAAAGTAAAAAGCCCAGATGTTGGGATGGCTTATTCAATGAACATGTATCAAGGCTGTGAACATGGCTGTGTGTACTGTTACGCACGCAACTCTCATGAGTTTTGGGGTTATGGGGCGGGACTGGATTTTGAGCAAAAAATACTGGTAAAAGCGGATGCGCCAAAATTGTTGGAAGCTTTTATTAAAAGGCAATCTTGGCAGGCGCATCCCATAGTAATGTCGGGCAATACCGATTGCTATCAACCTGCGGAACAGCAGTTCAAAATAACGAGATCTTGTTTAGAGTTGTTCTTAAAATATAAACATCCTACGTCCATAATTACTAAAAACGCATTGATTCTTAGGGACCTGGATCTTCTCAAAGAGTTGGCAAAGGATAATTTAATCAGTGTAAACGTGAGTATCACTTCCCTCTCTGAAGAAACGAGACGTATTTTAGAGCCTAGAACAGCCAGCATAAAAAAAAGATTGGAAACAGTAAAAGTCTTAAGTGAACACGGGATTCCCGTTAACGTCATGATGGCACCAATTATTCCTTCCATAAACAGCCATGAGATTCTGCCCATGGCGAAAGCAATTTCCGAAGCAGGCGCACTTAAATTCTCACATACCATAGTTAGATTAAACGGGGCCATTGGGAACATTTTCAAGGATTGGCTAGAAAAGACCTTGCCCGATCGCGCAGAAAAAGTACTGCATCAAATTGAAGATTGTCATGGAGGTTCATTAAACGATTCCAGATTTGGTACGCGAATGCAAGGGGAAGGTCAAATTGCGAAACAAATCAATGACTTGATAAAATTGGCAAAATTAAAATATTTTAAGGGTAGATCTATGCCAAAACTGAATTGTGAGTTGCATGAAAGCCATAAAGACGGACAACTACGGTTGTTTTAGAAGCAGCAGTTGGTATAAAAACACAAAAAAGCCACTACTTTCGTAATGGCTTTGTTTGCTCCTCCTCTTAGGCTCCAACTAAGGACCCTCTGATTAACTGGCTCGGTATTTAGCACGCATCTAACAACATTAATGTTCATATTGTATTGAAAATATCAATATTTTATGAGCATATTTTTTCTTACTTTAAATATGCAGTCCAGTACAAGTTTGGAGACTCACTGAAAAAGGAAACATAAAACATTTCCGAAAATTATAAGATTAGGGCATTTCCAAAGAAGTAAAAAATAAATTTATCCTTCTAGCAATAAAACGTGATACATTGGCACTTCAATACAAAGATGCCCACTGGGGATTGAGAAGATATATCAAAAATCTAAAATAGATTGCCAAGTTATGTGGGATGGAAGATAGATTGACCCTTTATGTTTCCAGACATAATTTTGCGACGCATGCGTTATTCAAACTATTCCTTTAGCTCCAATTTTTGCAATACTTCGCAATAGAGCATGAGAAATTTGGTGGTCCCCCCTGCAAGTGCACAAGAATATCGTGGATAAAGCCTAATTTTCTCTGGATGATATATCGCGCCGGTTTGGCAATGAAAGAACAGCAACAAAGAATTATTGCAATAGAAATTTTGGCAAATAAATTTGAAACATTACTTATCGAAGAAGGGCACTCGAGTAAAAAAAAAAATCTACGACACGCCAGAACATTGGAAATCTAAAATGGAACATTACCAAATTCATCTTAAATGGGATCCAGACCACATGAGCCAAATGTTAAAAGGCTTGAAAGGAGCGCTATTCAAATAGGCATTAAAGGCAGACTTCTTCAAAAATTTGAATGGATAATTTCAATAGAAGATATAATTAACTTCTTATAAGAACAAAAAGGTAAAATTGATTCTGGGGCGTTTAATGAATTAGAAGTAATTGAAGAGCAGCAGATTGAAATTACCAATCCGGAAATTATCTTTAAACTAGAACATGAAAATTAAGTAACCGGCATATTAGTATCATAGCTTCATTTAGTTTTACTGCTTTTCAAAATGATGTGGCTAACAATCTGTTCAAACTTGTATCAAAATTAGATCTAATTCATTTTTTAAAAAACCCTATAATCTTAATGCTTAATTAATGAGTTTTTAAATTTTTTTTAAATTTTATATACTGAATATGTTAAAAAAATAATAATATAATAATATATTTGATTTTTGAGGCTATTCATTTATTCTCTTCTTTTAATCGGACTTACAACACCAACTAAATGAAAAAGGCTCATTATCTCCACTACATTTCATACATAAAATCTGAACCTTAGTTAAAAATATACCCATTAGTGGTTATTTCAGAAGCTGTCATTTATTGATACATTTAAAAAATTAATGAATGATCAATAAAAATATTGAATAATTCGAAAAGCTTGTAAAAACTATCGCGACGGTTTAGGAGAAAAAAATCAATCGTTGGGTTTCTATTGCAGAATTGAAGTCGAAGTCAACTACGAAACTTCGTTTAACCAATATCTAATCTTATAAAAATCAGTTAATATTTTAAAACAATTTTTAAAATGAAGAAAATACTTTTATTTATCACCACTTTAACTCTCACGAGTTTTACAAATGCTGCAATAGCTCAAGATAGCGTTCTGGATTTTGAGTTAGTACAAAAAGATTTATTAGATAAATGGGTTGAGGACTATGGTTTTAGTAACCTAGATGCGTTAGCGGAAAATGGTGATCCAGTTGCACAAAGAAGACTGGGTAGATATTATAGTAGTGTTAAGAATGATAACTATACCGCTGTTAAATGGTATAAGAAAGGAGCTGAAAATAATGATTTCTTTGCAATAGCAAATTTAGGGGCAATGTACCATAATGGTGATGGTGTTACGAAAGATAGATATGAAGCTTTAAAATGTTACAAGAGAGCATTTGAGTTAGATGGAATTGTAGACAAAGATATTTTAATACAAAGCATGGAGAATTTAAATGGGATAAAATGGACAAATGAGTATCGCGCAGGATGGTACTTAGATAATGCACCACAAGGTAATATGTTGTCACAATTTCATTTAGCAAGTTTTTACGAAAAAGGATATGGAGGTTTACAAGAAGATATTGAATTAGCTAAAAAATGGTATAAAAAGGCAGCAGATCAAGGATTTAAACCTGCAATTGCAGCATTAATAAATCTTGAAGATGAAGAATTTGTTAAAGTAGAAGAGATTGTAGAGGTAGAAGATGGGGGAATTAAAGTAGTAAACGAATCTAACTTATATGGTGTTTGGACCGTAAAAAAATTGGTTTCTAAAAGCGCCACAATTAAAAATATAGACCACATTATTGATGAGGAACAATATGAACCCTTGAAGAATGCACTCAGCAAATCAAAATTTATAATAAAGGCCGATCATAGCTTTACTATGATCATAGACTATCCCGAATTCGGAGACTATTTTTTAGATGTACGTTGGTCTTTGGATGAATCAAAAATTGTCATAGTAGATAAGCCTGGCGGGCCGTTAGAGTCTGAAGGGCTTTTATTAGAAATTCAAGTAGAACAAACTGGAGATGAAACCATATTCATTATGATGGATGGGTTATTTTATTTATATGTTGAAAAAAGTTAGAATATCAGTTACAAGTAGACCATCTTAAAGTAGGAAAATATTATTCCAAATAACAAACTAAACCTTATAAATACATGAAATATTTACTAATATCAATACTGTTGGCAACATCTATTGTTAATGCTCAATCTAGCGATGATAAACCGGTTAATCCCATAGGCGAGAAATATTATAAAGACCACTTTAATTTTAAAGGTCCTGTAAAGGAAGTTATTGTTTATGGAAGAGGAATTAATACAGGGACTTTAGATGAAGTATTTGATAATATGGGTGTTATAAAAGAGAAAAAACCGAATACATATTATTATATTTTTGATAAAACCTACCATTTTGATCGTAATGGCTATTTATTATCTGTTGTGCATAAAGACATGGTAGACAAATACAGTTACAATGAAAAGAATCACTTGGAAAATATGACCAGAACATTTAATGATGGAGCAAAAAATATTTATTTCGAATATTCCAATGATATTAGTGGAAACGTTATAAAATCTCATAACGACGCATTTGGATATAATGAAAAAGAACAATTAATTGAATATTTTCAAGACGTTTCTAGCAATGGAAAAGGAGCTAGACAAGCCTTCTATTATGTTTACAATGAGCTAGGACAATTAATTGAAGAAAAAAAACAAAATGCTAGAACCACCAGCATTACAACCTATACTTATAAATTGGTGAAATCAAATCAGTGGCTTGTAAAATCAATTTCAAAAAATAAATGGGGAAATACAGAATTTGAAGCTATTTATTCAAATGGCCTTGAAGCAACCAAATATCCAGCAACAGAAGATGAATTAAAATATAAAATAGTTTTAGATAAATATGATAATGTTACTTTATATAATGATATGATTGATACAGATTCTCACGTAAGTTCAGATTTTAAAAGAGAATTTCAATATTGGTAGTTTCAAAATATAATAATTACCAATTTCAAATGATTCATAGCGCTGGCTAAATTTAACATAAGAGTCTAAAAAAGCAAACTCTATTATCAAACATCATTTAGTGTTTTAAAAATAACTGTAAACGAAATTTCATTATAAAAATTAATTAGAGAACTAAAACAAACAGTATGAAAACTAAATTTAAACTTTGCCTTTTCCTCTCTATGATATTCAACACCTGTCTAATTGCACAAGACATAATATCGATACAAAATCAGGCAGGGACAGATTTTCAAAACTTAAAAGAGTTTATGGGATCTGATGATGTAGAAGTATACAAATTTGATTTGGGCAGATTTGAAAATAAAATAGGAATTGAATATTCCGTAGGAAGAGAAATACCGTACCCAGGAACAAATGATGTTAACACCGCTTATAATAAAGGGCTGCTTCTTTTCGCTAATATAGTTAAAGTGAAAATGGAGAAGAAAAAAATTGTTCTATCTTTTAATTCAAATGGATATAACGGAGCATCTAGCTATATGGGCAGTGGATGGAAATCATTTACAAAATATAAAATGAGCTTTCAAGTTAAAGACAAAGAAAAAAGAAAAGAATTGATTGAGGTTTTCAAGGTTTTAATGAAACACCCTTTTATTTTAGAGTAGGTGATTAAATATCTATTTGCAATAATCAACTATAATAATAAAAATTACGAACCTAAACAAATGAAGAAACCATTCCTATCAATATGCTTATTATTAAGCGCAGTAGCATTTGCACAGACCAATACCTTTATGCCAGATTGGACTAAAAACTATTCACCCAGCGAAATAGAAGGCAATAGGCCTGTAAATAGCAACGGACAACCCACTGGCGAATGGCAATATTTCTTAAAAAGTTCTATTGCCTATAGTAATGAGACATTTAATTACGACACCTATATTTATAAAAAATTAGCTCAAAATAAAGAACGTGTAATCGAAACAGGAAAATTAAACAGTAATTTTCTAAAAACTGGCATCTGGAAATTATATCATGATTATATTCCAAATAAAGTGCAATTTACTGGCGCATACTTAGATGGTTACAAAGAGGGTGTTTGGACAGAATACGATTACGAAAACAATATAGTCGGCACTACATATTATGTAAAAGGAAGTATAGATGGCACAGTAATGAAGGTTAAAGTTTATGACGATTTTACAGTAAAAACGACTTCACAGTTCAAAAATGATATCCAAAATGGAGAAGAAATAGAAACCATCGTTCAGGGTAATAAAGAATATGTTTTTAGTAAAGCGACTTATGTCAACTTTAAAATAACAGGAGATAAAATTAATTATACGGTACAAGGCGATGTCATCGCAATTACTTCCCACAATGAAAATGGTAGCATTTCAGAAAAAAAAGAGTTTTTTGAAAATGGTACTTTAAAAAAACTGAGCAAACCTTTGCCTGACGATGATGGAAAGAAAATGTGGGAACATATTTTATATTATCCCAATGGCAATTTCAAGATGAAATACATAGAAAAAAACTATAGGTCTTATTATAATATTACATCCTTAAAAGATATTAATGGAGCAGATTTAGATTTTGGTACGTTGAACAATGGAAGCGGAACCCTTAAGAGCTATACAGATGATGGCAAACTTAATTCTGTAACTACCGTAAAAAAGATGGTGAACGATGGGCCTTATTCCGAATTCGGAACAATCAGATTTGAAGGAATTGAATATCCATATAAAACTACAGGTCAAATCAATAAAGATGTAAAGGAAGGAGCCTACATTTCAACTATTGAAAAAGATGGTAAAACAATCACTTTTCAAACTTCTACATTTTATCAAAGTATTCCTATAGAGCAAAAAAACTATAATCTGAATGGTGTCTTACAAAAAGAGTTTTCTATCGATAAATCTACAGGTAAAAAAGAAGAAATTATATATTATCCTTCTGGAGCTATAAAAACCAAGTTGCAATTTCAATATCCAGACGCCATGTTAAATGTTTTAGTAAGTAAAGGCCCCAATGGAGAAGATTTAGATTATGGCACACTTAAAAATGGCTCAGGAACATATAAAAAGTATGATATGGATGGTAAATTAGAAAATACGCATACCATTGAAGATGGAAAAATTGTTACCAAAAAATAATTTTAAAAAGCAGAAGCAACCGCTATATGGATAAATTTTCTACAATAGTATCATTTTTAATAATAGTTGTATGTGCAAATGCACAACAATTAGTTTTAAACGACGGTTTTAGAGGGCAATATATACATGAGGCTGTATTACCAGTTTCTAGCAGTGCGTATGTGCTTGCAAAAGACAGTATAGCTTATCTTTATAATACAACAGGCATTTTACCTTACAAAACAAAAAAACTGAAGGACTGCTATGTATTAAATACGGTTGAAAACAAACTATATACAATACGGTTAGTGCCACAATTCGCAGATCAATTGGATGACGAAACACAACAGTTAACTACACTCGTAAACTACGTATATGTCTTAGATTATAGTCGTCTAGATAGCGTCAGAACAGATGAACTAGTTAAGCAGTATGGTTATTTAATTCCTAAAACAGCTATTGAGGAAGGTTTTACATTTAATGAAACTGCATCTATAGAAGACACCTACGCAACTATAAGGTATCAAGATGATCACTTATCATTACCATCGCATTATGCGCTAATAGACAAAAACAAAATTTTGGCAGTACATCGGAATGGAAATCTTGTACTTTCAGAAACAAAGAATCATAAAGTGGCTAAAGAAGAAACCTGGACAAATTTTAATGGTGACATTAGTATTGTTAGTTGCGCGAAAATTGGAGATATTGTACGTGTCAATTTTCAACGTTATCAGCAAGAAAGCGATACTTTAGAATCTTTTTGGAGTATTATAAATCTTGAAAATCAACGTTTTGTAACAATCGATTTAAAAGATTTCAATGCCAATTTAGAAAAACTACAAGAGCAAGATCTAGCGCTACTCAATAGCGTTCCATTTTTTTACAAATCATTAAATAATAATAACATCACATTGTTTGTGTTGCCTCATAAAAATTATGTTTGGGTAGACGACAACTCATACTATTATGGCTCTGACGACCTATCTAAATATGCCACCATGCAAAAGGAAGATAATAGCTATAGCCTAAGTGCTCATGCATATCTCTATAACAACCCATCCCGTATTTTAAGAGCGATTGCTCCCCTAGAAAAAGATAAAATAAAAGCCCTAGAGGAGACCTATGTTAGAAATAAACATGAAATAATATCACAGCGATGCAAAGAATGATAACGGATCAAAAACAAGTAATCACCTTATAAAAAATTAAAACTCTTCAGCATTTTCAGTTTCAACTCTAAAATCAATATTATGAACTTTCTTTCTTTCATCCTCTGTATAGCTTTTCCAATATTATCGTTTGCACAGCTCAAGCCTCCAGAAAAAGAGGACTGTAGTTATTTAAAAGAGAAAAACGAGTCTTATGGGTCTGGTGGCAATTATACCAAATGGTGCGATATGCAAGGAAAGACAGCCTATGTTAATTGTATGTGTCGCTATGAAACTGCCAATGATAGATATACATCTCAAGTTGAAGATCTTCAAACTAAAATTCAGATAGCCCAAAAAAAACGCAATGTGCACACCAATGCCAAATATGCAGCTCGCGAAAAAGGGAATGCTATATGGTTTGCTGTTCAAGGTGATGAAGACAACTTATCTGCTTTAAAATCAACTGCCATAAACCACTATAGAGATGTTATTCAAAATATTACAGGAGAGAAAATAGCGAACCAATCGATCGCTTCATATGAACGAACGCTTTATGGAAAAAGCAGTATAGACGAGTCAAAATTAATCGATGAAAAAAATGAATACCTCGATTTAATCAAAACTATAGAAAATTTTAGCCCTTCAAAAAAGATTTCAATAACTAGTGCTAATAGTGAACTAGATAAAGAAAAGCAACTCGTAAAGGATAACCTTAGTATTCAGGCTAAGATTTATGAAAATGAAATGGAGCAACAAAAAAGAGATGAAAAGGAAGCGCAAGAACAAGAACGCATAGACGAAATGCTTTCAAACCCTGTTGTGTTAAGAACGACTTCTTCAATTTCAAATTCTAATAATTCATCTTATGCTGCGGAACGTCAAAATCTTCAAAATCAATATAACAACTTATTAGAACGTCAAAGCCTTGAAAGAAAAAACTCCGAAGCAATGGGCCAAGCTTTAGGGAATGTGGTGATGGATATTACAAATGCTATTATTGAGGATTCTAATCGTAATGCTGAAAGAAAACAAGCCGAAGCTGAACGTAATGCTATTCTACAAAAGCAAGCTAACCTGGAGTTTAAAGAAGAATTGGAAGCCCACAATACCTATATGGAAAAGCGTATTGATCTTTTAGAATCAAATCACTTTAGTTTGTCAAATATGTTACAGACTATTGAACAAGAAAACATAGAACAAGTATATGTAGTACTGGTTAACAATAGCGTCGAAACAAAAACACCACAAGGAGCAACTATACAGTTGCCTTATAAACATCTTCATGTTTCTTATTTTGAAGATCCCATAAAAATACCTGTAACGGATATTTTTAGGTTAAAATACAAAAAGTATATAGATGAGTTTAATACTTTTTATGTTGAAACAATCGATACAGACAGGTCTGTTGAACGCAAATCTTATTATTTTAAAACTGATAAAGAAGCGAGAGATTTTATAGAGGTCATTGAAAATCTTGTAGAGTCGAGAGAAGAATTTGTTAGTTGGACCACAGTAACTACAGGAAATTACACTCCGGTTAACTTAGCTTCTACAGTAGGGAGATATTATCAAAGAGATAATGGGTATGTAGAGACTAACACTGAAGATCAATATGAAGTTTATGATGTAACAAAAGACACAGAGGAAGAAGAAATTACTACAACAAGGAGTGTATTAGAAAAGTATTATCGTCTACTAGGAAGTAAAGAAGATAACGAAAGAATAAAAACAGTCATCATTAAATTTACTATGACAACGCAAGGAATGACCCTAGATGCAGAATCAAAACAAATTAAACCAAATTTAATTTTACAATCAGTTTTTATGAATGGTGTTGAGGTTTTAAAACAAGTGAGTGATGGGAAAGTGGGTTATCAAGTTTTAGGCGGCGTTAAATCAGATTTACCCGAAGACGAAGTTAAGAAGTTGAGTTCAAACTCTTTTCTACCTGAAATGAAATCAGATAATATTGATGGTAGGGCAAAAAAGAGAACAATAGAAGATGGCGTTAAAACTTTTATGGTTGTCAATAATGGTAAAAGAGAATATTACGATAGAGAAACTGGATTGTTATTAAAAACTATTTCAAGTATTGATGAATTTAAAGAAGACGGGGATAAAACAATATATTATTATGCAGATTATCGCACAATAGAGGGAATCTTAATGCCTTTTTACATTAAGACTAGTTACCAAGATGAAGATGTTATCTTAAAAATAAAAGAAGTGAAATTTAATACAGGCGTTAAAAAATCAGATTTTAAAATGTAGTTTAGAAAGTGGCAAAAAAAAATCAAAAGGCTTTATAAATTATGCTTTACATCAAATTTCTAATACAAGATTTTTCAAAGTTTAAAGATTTCCAGAACCTATATGATCATATGGTTAAAGTAAGGCAGCCTGGTTTTAAGTTTGATGATGTAGGTCCCGAATTTGATTGGGATAGTATGAAAACACAAGAGGAAGTAGATGCTGCTGTAGAAGAATTAAACACCTTTTTAGACCAACAAGTAGAACCGGAGGTACATAGATGCAAAGAACTAATCCCAAGTTACACAAAAGCATTTCTAGATAATTATTTGCAAAGCGATACTCAAAATTTAGAATCATTTGGCAGTCAAAATCTAGTGTCTATATTTAATTATTTAGAATTTGGTTTCGAGGTAAATATCGATAACCTTAAAAAGTTAAATGAGAATTTAGGCATCGTCGAATTTTCTACTGGCAACTATCCCTTTGGAGGAATGGAACGTTTTATAATGACCTTAGCAGCGTATGATTTAAACCCAACAGAATGTTTTGACGGATTCAATAGATGTAAATTTAATTGGACGTCTCAATTCGATTATGACTTAATTGTTCTACCAAAAAGAAATCGTTTTACTTTGATTTCAAACTTTATAAAGAGTGGTTTTTCAAAAACATTTCTTATTCCACTCTTTTGAACGATGTCAAGGAATGCGTACCCTCATATGGCTATGTAAACCTTTTTGCTAAATAATGGATCAAATAAGAAAACAATAAACTCATGTGGGATAGATGAAAGATTGACTTCATATGTTTCCAGACATAGCTTTGCAACATATGCCTTATTCAAAAATTTCCCTCTAGCGGCAATTTCGGCAATGCTTGGCCACTGAAAATTATCAACTTCCTAGATTTATCTCAAATCTTTATAATGACCCACCCTGCCCTTAGTTTTTCTAAAGGATTTAGATTAATGGATTTTTCATCAGGCTATATATTATTAAACGAAGTTATTGCGAATGAACTAATGGCTTTTTACAAGGTTATGAATAAATATTCTATTCCAATAAAGTAAAATGTGGTTAACTGAAGAAAAAATAAAATATGTGCAAATAAAAAAGGCTTCAGGAGTGTAAACTCTCTGAAGCCTCGTCATTACTGCTCCTCCTCTTAGGCTCGAACTAAGGACCCTCTGATTAACAGTCAGATGCTCTAACCAACTGAGCTAAGGAGGACTGTATTTATCGCGTTAGCGAGCGCAAATATAGACTATTTTTTAAGTATGCCAAAAACTTTTTTTAAAAAAAATCTGAATTTCTTTTAAATCCAATCATTGATATTGGCAGATAATACCATCACCAGTAAAATAATAAACCCTACAAGCTGTGCACGCTCCAAAAACTTTTCGCTCGGGGCACGCCCAGAAATCATTTCATACAATAGAAACATCACATGGCCACCATCTAGGGCAGGAATAGGCAGTAAATTAAGTACGCCCAGCATGATGGATAAAAATGCAGTCAATACCCAAAATGCTTGCCAGCTCCAAAACGGTGGGAAAATATCAAAAATTGCCTTAAAGCCACCAACACCCTTATAGGCACCTGTACTTGGTGTAAAAATTGCTTTGAGCTGTGCCCCATATTTTACCATGGTATCTACAAAATCGCGACCGCCTTCAGCAAAACTTTCGCCAAAGGTAAACGTTTGAAAAGCGATATCGTAATAGCCTAATTCCGCAAAACGGTCATTATCAAAGCCTGCAATGAACCCGAATTTACCATCGGCATCTACCTTTAGGCTTCGCGTCAATTCTTCATCTCCACGCAAAATCTTTACCGAAACACTTTCGTTTTTATAACCACTCATGATGGAGTCTAGCTGATCAAAATACTTGAGTTCCTTGCCTTCTATTGAGGTGATGATATCTTCTGCTTTGATATCTACCGACTTATTGAACGACGAATCAGAAACTGCCCCTATCATAAAAGGAATTCGTCTTTCAAACAAATCCCTACTCTTGGCTGAAGTAAACTGGCCTAGAAAATCTTGTGGGAGCTCGATAACCTTTGTGGTTCCGTTGCGATTAATGGTTAGGTTTTCGGCACCAATAATATTAGAGCGCACGTCATAATCATTTACGACTTCCAGGTCATTCACCTTCAAAATTTTATCACCGGTTTTAAACCCAATGTCTTGAAGTAATTCATTTTGAACCCAGTATCCGCCTTCCATACTAGAAATTTTCGTAGTTTTATCCCCATAGGCAAAGGCCAAGAAAACATAGATAAAATAAGCTAAGATAAAGTTTACCGTAACGCCACCAAGCATAATGATTAAGCGTTGCCAAGCAGGTTTTGATCTAAATTCCCAAGGTTGTGGCTCTTGGGCCATTTGCTCTTTGTCCATGCTCTCATCAATCATGCCTGAGATTTTGACGTAGCCACCAAGAGGCAACCAGCCAATACCATACACCGTATCACCGATTTTCTTCTTGAAAAGTGAAAATTTCACATCAAAAAAGAGGTAGAACTTTTCTACTCTGGTTTTAAATAATTTTGCTGGTATAAAATGTCCTAATTCGTGTAAAACGATTAGTAGTGAGAGACTCAGTAAAAATTGGGATATCTTTATTACAAATTCCATGTATTGCTATTCATAAAAAATTACAAGTCGCAAAAGTACGGTTTTAGCGCGGTTTAGAAAACTATATGATTTGATGATTAATTTTTTAACACGGATTTTGTAAGGACACCACTTGTAGTATTGAACTTAATGATCAACAGTCCCGAAGCAAATGACGAAAGGTCAATTTTATTCTGAAAGGCAGATGAAAGCAACAACTGCCCCAGTGTATTATAGATACGCACCTCTAAAACACTCAAGTTATCTGGCTTTTTAATAGATAAAAAATCTGAGGTTGGGCTAGGAAAAAGTGTCAAAGTATTTGCTGCTTCCAAACGATCCACGCTTAAATTAACCTCATTGTTTCTAGAGATAATATCCGATTCTGGATCAAAAATTACAGTTTGCACTTGAAAATTTACCGCTTCAGTAAACGATTGATTATTGATGGTGTTCTCTAAGGTGATATCTTGTGACTCCCCGTTGTTGCCCAATAATCGCAAGGTAATGGGCGATTCAAAAAATGAAACTGACGGATGGCTCTGCGTTTGGGAAATAAACAAATCGAGCTCATCGGTTTCCGGTTGGTTCCAATCAATAGTATAACTGGGATAGCCTTCATTAAAAAGCCAATCATCAAAAAACTCGGTTAAATCGGTTCCGGTTTCGGTTTCAACTATGGCTATAAAATCTTCCGTTTTTGCATAATCATAGGCTAAGTCTGGCGCATCGAGATAAGCTTGAAGCGCTTCAAAAAATGGAACATCCCCGAGTTTTTTCCGAAGCATATGAATAACCATGGCGCCCTTATTATAGCTCAAGCGATTACTAAATATTCTGCCCACACTGGTGGTGTCACTATCCGATAAATACACCGCTCCATCCGGTTGCAAGGTGATGGAACCATTGAGTTGTGATTTCCAAGTAGTGAAATCGTCGTTACCGTCTAAATGTTCTACCACTAAGCCGGAGAGGTAAGTCGCAAAACTTTCGTTGAGCCAAATGTCTTTCCAGCTTCCGCAGGTCACTTTATCGCCAAACCATTGGTGGCCTAATTCGTGAGCAATCAAACTTCTTCCAAAACCACCCATAAATGAGACCGTGGTATGTTCCATACCGCCACCCCAGCCAAATTGCGCGTGCCCATATTTTTCATCGGCATAAGGATATTCCTCAAAAAGACTGCTGTAAAGATTGATGATATCAACCGTAACTGGGGTGTTTGCCTGCGCATAATCCAAATCTTCTGGATATACATAATTTACAATTTCAAAGGAGTTTCCATTATTTTCTACCAAATGGGTGTACACCTCGTAATTGGTTGCAGCAATAGCAACTAAGTAGGCAGGAATAGGATGATTGTGTTTAAAATGCGTAGTTTTTTTAGTGCCAGCAATCGTTTGACCTTGTTCCAGCCCATTCGAAACCGCAACATAGGGCTCATTGGAGGGCGTGTTGATTGGCGTGGTCAAAAAGACATCTATGGAATCGATCTTATCAATTAGATCTTGTTTGCATGGCCACCAAGCCTTGGCGCCATAAGGTTCGGAAAGCGTCCAAATAATAGGGGCTTCATTATGGAAGGTTTGCTCAAAGGAGCCAAAACCAGAACTTATGGGATTTCCAGAATAAGTCACCGTTAAGGAATCCAACACACCCGTGTTTTGAGTAATGGGCAAATCGATTACCAATTCATCATTGTCATTTTGGGTGAATGAAAGGGCAGTACCACGTTGCAACACTTGGCTCACCACCATATTGGAAGCTAAGTCAAAAGTAATGTCGTCCATGTTGCTTTTGGCTTCAAAATAACTAGTCACGCTCCCGTCAATAAACGCTACGGAAGGATCAATTTCCAATTCCAGTCTGGTGTATTTTAAATCGTAATTGCCCGTATTTAAATTAGCCTGTTGCATCATGCGACCTAAGGCAGATTTGGCTTCGGCCTCACGAATATTATTGATGGTCTCAATATAATCCTGAGCAAATACTGTAAAACCGAGAAGCGAAAAAAGACTGAGTAATAGTGTTTTCATGAAGTGAGTTTTTCTTTATAGCGTGTTAAAAGTACTGAATTTCTGTTGCTTCTGTCGTATTTTTGCACTCAAAACTTACATTAAGCTCCTAATTAGCGTTCATGTTATCATACCTCAAACAGTTCAAAATCTTCTTTATCATTTTTGCCATTGTATCTATTATTATCATGGCCATTATCTATAATATTTTAAAGGTAGAACAGCCCTTGCCTGTTTATAAACCAGCTCAAATAGATGCCTCTTTGGTAGATAGCTCTATTCAAGATAAACGAAAGTACCATCGCATTGCCGATTTTAAATTGATCAATCAAAATGGCGATACCATTACACAAGACGATTATAAGGATAAAATTTATGTTGCCGATTTCTTTTTTACCACTTGCCAAAGTATTTGCCCAATAATGACCGACCAAATGTTTAGGGTACAGCAAACCATATTGAATGACGATGAGGTGAAATTGTTATCGCACAGTGTCACGCCAGAAATTGATTCCGTAGCACAATTAAAGCGCTATGCGATAGAAAAAGGTGTTAACGACCAAAAATGGAACCTCGTTACTGGGGACCGAAAGCAAATTTACGACCTCGCCCGGAAATCGTATTTAGTGGTCAAAGATGACGGGCTGCAAGACTATGGGATGATTCATACCGAGAATTTTGCGCTTATAGACAAGGACAAACAAATTAGAGGCATGTATGATGGTACCAGCAAAGCTTCAGTGGATTCGTTGCTAATGGATATTGAAAAACTTAAAAAATCCTATCACTAATTCATTAAGTTTTTGATTTCATACCCTTATAAAGTTTTAAAAAACTTCCTTATTGCGCAATAGCATAAAATCTAAAATTATGAACTGGTTGTTACTTATTATTGCCGGCTTGTTTGAGGTTGCCTTTGCATTTTGCTTGGGAAAAGCCAAAAACGCTACGGGCAACGAAATTCTTTACTGGTATGTGGGTTTTTTGCTCTGTCTTGTTTTTAGCATGGCACTTTTAATCAAGGCCACTCAAGAATTACCTATTGGCACAGCTTATACGGTTTGGACGGGAATAGGAGCGGTAGGCACGGTGTTAATTGGGATTTTGATCTTTAAGGAGCCCGCCACATTTTGGAGACTCTTTTTCATCTGCACCTTAATTGCTTCAATTGTAGGGCTAAAATTAGTGTCTCAGTAAATACACTCTTAATGTATTTAAATGTTTAAGTATTGCTCTTTAAAGCGTACCTAATTTTTGTTGTCAATTTTAATTTCTTCCTTAAATCATCAGCTTTCGTGCTCATAACGTTAAATTCATTCATTTAAACCCATAACAATTTCTTCACATATAAAATTTCCGTTACTTTTGCTTCTTTAAAATCAATCTAAATAAGCTTTGCAAATTACCCTAGCACAATTAAAACGAGGTCAACATGGCATTATAGCCGATGTTTCCTCCATTCATATTCCGCTAAAACTGCTCGAAATGGGCTGTTTACCAGGTAATTTGGTAGAATTGGTGCAAGTGGCTCCCTTTGCAGATCCCATGTATCTCAACATCAATGGCACCCATTTGGCCATAAGAAAAGAAACTGCCCTTCATATTTTAATAGACCTTCCCGATGTCTAAACAAATCAACGTTGCACTTATTGGCAACCCAAATACGGGCAAGACCTCTGTTTTTAATGCACTTACAGGGTTAAATCAGAAAGTGGGTAACTATCCAGGCATCACCGTAGAGAAGAAAGAGGGCATTTGCAAGCTCCCTCGAGGGGTGAGAGCGCATATTATTGATTTGCCTGGGACGTATAGCTTAAATGCCTCGTCTTTAGATGAAAATGTGGTGATTGAACTCCTTCTCAATAAAAACGATAAGGACTTTCCTGATGTCGCGGTTGTGGTAAGCGATGTTGAAAATCTGAAGCGAAACCTCCTGCTTTTTACCCAAATAAAGGATTTGGAAATTCCTGTGATTTTGGTGATCAACATGGCAGATCGCATGCGCAAAAAAGGCATTGTTCTAGACATTGCGCATTTAGAGCAAGAACTCAACACAAAAATTGCAGTCGTGAGTACACGAAAGCGCGAAGGCATTACCGAACTGAAAGAACTCATCGCAGAGTATCGGGATCTTTCTACGCAACCTTGCTTAAATGCTTCGGAAATTGATGTTGAATATTTTGAAAAGTTGAGGGCCACCTTCCCTAATCAACTGCTATATAAATTGTGGCTGGTGATTACCCAAGATGTTAATTTTGGAAAGACTGATCGAAATGAAATCGATGCCATCCATAGTTTTAAAACCAAGAGTAAAACCGATCTGAAGCGTTTGCAACAAAAGGAAACGATCAAGCGTTACCAATTTATAAACAACACGCTCAAAATAGGGCAAACGGTCGATTTGGCTTCTGCAACCGATTTGCGAATTAAGTTGGATCGTATTCTTACCCATAAAGTGTGGGGGTATTTGATATTTGCGGTGATCTTGCTTACCATTTTTCAAGCGATTTACGATTGGTCCAGTGTTCCCATGGATTTTATTGATGGGGCCTTTGCCTCTTTAAGTGAATGGCTAAAAACAGTAATGCCCCCAGGGGTGTTCACCAATTTAATTGCTGAAGGCATTATTCCTGGATTGGGCGGAATTGTCATTTTCATACCGCAGATTGCTTTTTTATTCCTATTCATCGCAGTGTTAGAGGAAAGTGGTTATATGAGTCGCGTGGTATTTTTGATGGACAGAATCATGCGTCGTTTCGGACTTAGCGGAAAGAGCGTTGTGCCTCTAATTTCTGGTACTGCCTGTGCCATCCCTGCCATTATGGCAACACGGAACATTGAAAGTTGGAAGGAGCGCTTAATTACCATTTTGGTAACCCCGTTTACAACCTGTTCTGCGCGTTTGCCGGTTTATCTCATTATTATTTCCTTGGTGATTCCTGAGGGGCGCATTTTAGGCCTTAGTTACCAAGCATTAACCTTAATGCTCTTATATTTAATTGGCTTTGGGGCTGCATTAGGGTCTGCTTATCTTTTGAATAAGATCATGAAACTAAAATCAAAGACCTTTTTCGTGGTTGAAATGCCCAATTATAAAGTGCCATTGTTTAAAAATGTGGCCATTACGGTGATTGAAAAAACGAAAGCCTTTGTGTTTGGTGCTGGAAAAATAATTCTGGCCATTTCAATTGTGTTGTGGTTTTTGGCTTCTTATGGCCCTGGGGATGATTTCAATAAAGCTGAAGACATTGTGACCTCACAAAATGCATCTGAAAGTTTATCGTCCGAAGATTTGCAACAACAAATTGCCTCCTATAAGTTAGAACATTCTTATATTGGTATTGCAGGGCATGCCATTGAACCAGCCATAAGGCCTTTGGGTTATGATTGGAAAATTGGGATTGCCATTGTAAGTTCGTTTGCAGCAAGAGAAGTATTTGTAGGCACTCTAGCAACCATTTATAGTGTGGGTAGTGATGAAGAGGAAACTATAAAGGCACGTATGGCTGGGGAAGTGAACCCTATTTTAGGCGGTCCGTTGTTTAATTTTGCGAGTGGTATTTCCTTATTGTTGTTTTATGCCTTTGCCATGCAATGCATGAGCACCTTGGCCATTGTTAAAAAGGAAACCAATACTTGGAAATGGCCAATGCTACAACTGTTCATTATGAGCGCTTTTGCTTATGTGGTGGCTTTGCTGGCCTATCAATTATTGATATAATTTGGAATTAAAATTACGTTAAAGCCTGATTTTATTGGGATAAGTAGCTTGCAAGTCGTACCTTAACTTTGGTTATAAATGGGGATAATACTCCCCTCAAACAACATATGATTTTATGAATGCCATCATTCAAAATATACTTGTTTTTTCAGCATTGGCCTATGCTATTTGGGTCTTGTTGTGCCGATTTGGTGTAATTCCGAAGAAAAAAAAGATAAGTACCAAACAGTGTGGTCAAAACGACTGCGGTTGCCATTAAGAGGTAAAAGATCAATAATCGCTAGAGCGTCTTCAAAAATAAATTATTGGCCACGTTTTGAGACACCACCAATTCTTTATCATTCAGTTTGATTTTTACAGAATTATCAAAGGGTTCTTTATGAAGCACCGCTAACGTAGTGCCCAAACCAATGTGATTGCTGTCTAAATACTTCAAAAATTGTGATGAATCATCCTTTACACCAATGCAAGTATAGGATGTGTTTACCTCCGCCCGGTCAAGTGTTATTTTCTCAATCTTTTTGAAGGTTCCATTTTTATCTGGAATGGGATCGCCATGTGGATCATACTTCGGAAATTTCAAAAAGGCATCCAGCTCGTCTATCAATTTTTGAGATTTGATGTGCTCTAATTGCTCTGCCACATCATGGACTTCGTCCCAGTTAAAATTCAATTTTTCCACCAAAAATGTTTCCCATAAGCGATGCTTTCGAATCACCTTTATGGCGTGTGCACGACCAGCGTCCGATAAGGTGGCGCCTTGATAAGGCACGTGTATGAGCATTTGTTTGTCTGCCAATTTCTTAACCATATCGGTTGCCGATGAGGCTTTGGTATGCATTTCTTCCGCTAACGAATTGGTAGAAACGCCATTTTCGAAATGCTGTTCTAAATGGTAAATGGCTTTGAGATAATTTTCTTCGGATAAGGTCACAGAAATTATTTTACACAAAGATATATTTTTTTTGTTAAAAACATATTTTTAGCTTTGTCTAAAATTTTATTCAAATTAAGCTAATAAAGTGGTTAATTATTTTACTTTGTTGTTTTTAACTATGGCTTCCATCGCCTCTACCCAAATTAATAGCCCGACTATTACTGGTCAAGTTACTGCGGGAGGTATTCCAATTCCCTTTGCAAGTTTCCATGTGAAAAAGGGCTCGAAGAGACCATTGCGAATGAAAATGGTCAATTTTGACATGCATGAAAACAAGGTACGGAGGTTGAGCTCTTTAAAAGCGTTAAAAATTTGAACAACACTATCACACGGGATTATTTATGGAAATTATCTTAACGGAATCCGCCCAAACTGCTAAATTTGTGAATAAAGCCACCACTAAACTCTATTTTTGAAATGAGCTCAGAATCTTTGAGTGAAGTACACGCATCAGTAAAAACGAATAAAAAAGGCTGGCGCAAAATTCTGGCCTTTTTGGGCCCAGCCTATTTAGTGAGCGTCGGTTATATGGATCCTGGCAATTGGGCCACCGATATTGCTGGGGGTTCGCAATTTGGCTACAAATTGATTTGGGTCTTGCTCATGTCTAACCTTATCGCATTGTTGTTGCAATCCTTAAGTGCCAGATTGGGCATTGTGAAAGGTCTGGATTTAGCCCAAGCCTCTAAAAATGCCTATCCCAAATGGGCGAATATTCCACTCTATATTTTAGCCGAAATTGCTATCGCAGCCTGCGACCTCGCCGAAATTGTGGGGATGGCCATTGGCCTAAATTTGTTGTTTGATTTGCCATTAATTTGGGGCATCAGTCTTACTGCACTAGATACCCTGTTGCTGTTGTTTTTATTAAAGCGTGGCATGCGCACGATGGAAGTTTTTATTGTGTGTTTGGTCTTCATCATCGGGGCGTCCTTCGTGGTTGAGATGCTTATCACAGGTCCTGTTTATGCCGATGTAGCGAAAGGTTTGATCCCCTCTAGCCTAAACGGTGATGCACTTTATATTGCCATTGGTATTATTGGCGCTACGGTAATGCCTCATAACCTGTATCTACATTCGTCCTTGGTACAGACCCGAAAATTTGACCGTTCCTTCGAGGGCATTAAAAATGCGATTAAATACAATTTTATAGATACCACCATTGCGCTCAATCTGGCCTTTTTTGTCAATGCTGCCATTTTGGTGTTGGCGGGTGCTGCGTTTTATGTGAATGGCTATTTTAATGTTGCTGAAATTCAAGATGCCTCCAACTTATTGGAAAATCTCTTCGGAAGTGTGGCGCCAACGTTTTTCGGAATCGCCTTGGTGGCTGCGGGTCAAAGTTCCACCATCACCGGTACCTTGGCAGGACAAATTGTGATGGAAGGTCATTTGAATCTGCGCATTCAACCGTGGCTAAGGCGTTTGATCACACGATTTTTGGCCATCATCCCTGCACTCTTTACCATACTGTACTTTGGGGAGAAAGCTCTGGGGAGTTTGTTGGTATTGAGCCAAGTGGTGCTGAGTTTGCAGTTGGGTTTTGCAATTGTGCCCTTGATCCATTTCAATTCCAATAGGGAGATGATGAAAGAATTTACCATAAAACCTTGGGTAAAATTCTTGGCCTGGTTGAGTGCAGCCATCATAATTTATCTGAACATCAGTTTGGTGGTCGATGAGATTTCCAAATGGATCAAAACTGCTTCAAGAACAGAGGTTATTTGGGTTTACGCGCTCGTTATCCCTTTATCTATAGCCTGTTTGTCGTTATTGGTCTATATATTTGTGCATCCGTTTTTAAAATCGAAATCAAAAAAAGAGGTCACCCTGCCTCATGGAAATGCCGAATTGATCACGGAAGCCTCGCCAATCTCCTATAATCATATTGGCATAACCATCGATTTTTCTGGCAATGATGAGCGGGTAATTCAAAATGCGCTGTCACAGGGCGGAAGTAACTGTACCTATACTTTTATTCATATTGTGGAAAGCGCTGCAGCGCGTTATTTAGGTAAAAGTTCTATGGATCACGAGACCAAGGCCGATATGCAAGGTCTTGAAAGTTATGAAAAACGCCTCACGGAATTGGGCTACACCGCAAACCATAAAATAGGTTTTGGTGACCCGGCGTTGGAAATTGTAAAAATTGTGGAGGCGGAAGCTATAGAATTCTTGGTCATGGGGGCGCATGGTCACAAGGGGATTAAAGACCTTATCTTTGGCACAACGCTGGATAGCGTTCGGCATAAAATTAAAGTCCCTATATTAATTGTGAATTAATACAATCGATAAAAAATTGCTCTGTCATATCAACAATTATTGTGCTTCGGAAGACCTTGTACACACCAACTTTCTAAAAAATAAAAATCAAACCTTTTTTTCTTAATAACTAGTCGTTAGAACATTGCTGAGGGCCTTCCGCAGACTATTCAACTTCTGAATTTATTTTTAGTATCTTCGCAACATAAATTTAGACGAATGAAAAAAATAACATATGGTTTTTTGTTACTTCTACTTATTACGAGCTGCAAAGAGGCATCTGAAGCAAATGGAAAGCTTAATGTGGTAACGACCACATCCATGATTACCGATTTGGTTCAAAATATTGGTGGAGATAAAATCAATGTCCAAGGATTGATGGGCAGCGGTGTGGATCCACATTTGTATAAAGCGAGTGCGGGGGATGTAACGAAATTGAACCAAGCCGATTTAATTTTTTACGGGGGGCTGCACCTTGAAGGGAAACTCGTTGAGGTCTTTGAAAAAATGAAAAGCCAAAATCTAGAAACCGTAGCAGTGTCCGATGCTTTGGATAAAAACACCCTCATTGGATCTAAATATTTTGCATCCAATTACGATCCGCACATTTGGTTTGATGTTGCCAACTGGGAAAAGATCACTCAATTTGTAGTTGAGAAATTATCAGAGGCCGACCCAGAACACAAAGCAGTCTTCACTGAAAACGGAGATAGGTATTTGAAAAAATTGGCAAAACTGAATGAGGAGATCCAATCTACCATCGCCACACTTCCAAAAGAGAAACGTATTTTAGTAACCGCTCACGATGCCTTTAGTTACTTCGGAAAAGCCTATGGTTTTCAAGTGGTAGGCTTACAGGGCTTGTCTACCGCCACCGAAGCTGGGGTTCAAGACATGCAAAAGCTTTCCGCATTTATCATAGAGCATAAGGTTAAGGCGGTGTTTGTAGAAAGCTCGGTGCCAAAACGAACTATCGAAGCTTTGCAGGCCTCAGTAAAATCTAAAGGCCACGATGTGAGTATTGGAGGCACTTTGTATTCTGATGCGCTTGGTAATTTAGGTACGGTGGAAGGGACTTATATTGGAATGTTTGAATACAACGTAAAAACCATCGTTGCAGCCCTCAAATAATACCTGCATGAAAAATGAGGAATTAGTTGGCCTAAATTTTAATTAGAAATGAAAACAGAAAACACTGATAAACATGCTGAAACTTCTGGCATAACTTCCGAAGCTGTGTTTGCAGTTAAAGTTGATGATCTTACCGTAGCCTATAATTACAAACCGGTGCTTTGGGATATTGATTTGGAAATCCCGGAAGGGGTTTTAATGGCGATTGTTGGCCCAAATGGAGCAGGAAAATCAACACTCATCAAATCTATTTTAGGAATTTTAAAACCCATTGCGGGGAGTGTTTCCATTTATGGAAAACCTTATGAGCAACAACGGGCTTTGGTGGCCTATGTGCCACAGAAGGGAAGTGTGGACTGGGATTTTCCCACTACAGCGCTTGATGTGGTGATGATGGGAACTTACGGGAGTTTGGGGTGGATCAAAAGACCGAAATTAAGGGAGAAGAAATTAGCATTGGAAGCGCTTGAGAAAGTGGGGATGCTCTCCTTCAAATCCCGTCAAATTAGTCAGCTCTCTGGCGGTCAACAGCAGCGTATATTCTTAGCACGGGCCTTGGTACAGGATGCTTCTATTTATTTCATGGATGAGCCCTTTCAAGGCGTGGATGCCTCTACCGAAATTGCTATTATCAATATATTGAAAGCTTTGAGAAAAGCAGGTAAAACAGTGATTGTGGTGCATCACGATTTGCAAACTGTTCCCGAATATTTTGATTGGGTCACGTTTTTAAACGTCAAAAAAATCGCCACGGGTCCCGTTAAGGATATTTTTAATGATGATAATTTGACCAAGACCTACGGGATTAATTATAAAGTGAGTATTCAAGAATGAAATTAATTTATAACTCTGTCATAAGAATTGAAAAAGAAGGTTATAGACAGTGAAGAACGAATAAGAAAAACAGTATTTAAACTTGAACTTAACAGAATATTTCGCTTTAGTCCTCAACGACTACACCTTAAGAACCATCACTTTGGGTACTGCCATTTTAGGTGCGGTTACGGGGATGTTGGGTAGTTTTGCAGTGCTGCGAAAACAGAGTCTGTTGGGCGATGCTATTTCACATGCAGCATTGCCTGGCATTGCCATTGCTTTTTTGATCACGGGCGCAAAAGACAGCAATACTTTATTGTTTGGAGCTCTAATTAGCGGACTCCTTGGTACCTTCTGGATTAGAGGCATCATTTCAAAAACACATTTGAAGTCCGATACAGCACTTGGGCTCATCCTCTCGGTATTCTTTGGTTTCGGAATGCTCTTGCTTACGTTTATTCAAAAGCAGCCCAATGCCAATCAAGCAGGGTTGGATAAGTATTTATTTGGTCAAGCAGCGACGCTTGTAGAAAGCGATGTGTGGCTCATGGCTGTCGTTACAGGTTTATCGCTTTTTGTAATGCTTTTGTTCTGGAAGGAGTTTAAAATCTTGCTCTTTGATAAGGATTACGCCAAAACCCTAGGATTTAATACAAAGTTTATTGACATTCTAATCACCTTTTTTATAGTATTGGCGATCGTTTTGGGTTTACAAACGGTCGGCGTTGTTTTAATGAGTGCCATGTTACTGGCTCCTGCTGCTGCTGCAAGGCAATGGACGAACAGTTTATCAATGATGGTGATTTTGGCAGCGATTTTTGGAGCGTTTTCAGGCGTATTTGGAACAGCCATTAGTGCCAGCCAAAATAATTTATCTACAGGACCGGTAATTGTATTGGTCGCAGCGGTTTTTGTGTTGGTGTCTTTTGTCTTTTCACCAAGTCGAGGTTTGTTGTTCAGGCAAATTCGTGTGTTTAAGAACAGGAGCGATTTGGAGCTTCATAAAACACTATCTTTTATGTATCACATTGCAGAGACGCACACTGATATATCGCATCCCCATGAAATAAGAATCTTGAATAATTTTCATGGGTTCACAAAGGGCTCCCTTAAAAAACTTCAGGAAAAGAATTACATACAACTGCAAGGAAGTACGTGGAGTTTAACGGACGAAGGGTTTAAGATGGCTACAAATTTATATAACCAACAACAAAAAGGTCATGAGTAGCGCTCAATTTGAAATACAGCTTATCGCAAGCTTGGTGGCCATTGCTTGTGCCATCCCAGGGACGTTTTTGGTATTGCGAAAAATGGCGATGATTAGTGATGCGATTAGTCATTCGATCTTACCAGGGATTGTTGTGGGCTTTTTTATCACACAAGATTTAAATTCACCATGGTTAATTCTCTTGGCGGCACTTACTGGAGTAATTACGGTCGTTCTAGTAGAATCGATACAGAAAACGGGTTTGGTAAAAGAAGATACTGCGATTGGTTTAGTGTTTCCGGTGCTGTTTAGTATTGGCGTGATTTTGATTGCCAAGAATGCCAACGATGTGCATTTGGATATTGATGCAGTGTTATTGGGCGAACTCGCCTTTGCCCCGTTTGACAGAATTCATATGTTCGGTGTGGATGTGGGACCAAAATCGCTTTGGGTGATTGGGTGTATTTTGCTCCTTACCATCACGCTGTTGCTCCTATTTTTCAAGGAACTCAAACTAAGTACTTTTGACAAGGGCTTATCGGCATCTTTGGGCTTTTCGCCCATTATTATTCATTACGGACTCATGTCTGTAGCCTCTATTACCACGGTGGGATCTTTTGATGCAGTGGGTGCTATTTTGGTGGTTGCTTTAATGATTGCGCCGGCTGCTTCCGCGTATTTATTGACTACAGATTTAAAGAAGATGTTGCTCATTTCCGCAAGTTTTGGGGTGTTGGCTGCAATTTCCGGGTATTGGTTTGCGCATTGGCTCGATGCTTCCATAGCAGGTTCCATCACAACCATGTTGGGAATTTTGTTTCTCATCGTCTATTTATTTGCGCCAAGTAAAGGAATTATAGCTGTATTGTATCGGGAAAAACAGCAACGTACAGAAGTGTCATTGCTCACCTTTTTATTGCACTTAAAAAATCATGAGGAAGAGAGCGAACGCCACGTCAAGCATTTGAGTGAACATATTAATTGGCAAAAAGTACGAGCTCGTACAGTGCTCGATTTAGCGCTTAAAAACAATATGATTGCCATAGAGAGCAAGATTGTATCCTTGACCCCAAAAGGCGATGAGTTTACTACCCAAGCGATTGATTATATTATTACAAACGAAGATGCCCAAATTGAAGATATGAAAGAGGATTTCTTTTTGTTTAGGGGTTAGATTATTCTGAAAGCTTATACTTAAAACAAATTCTTCATTCAACTTACGCTGTCTATATTGAAGCAGATTTTTTAATTTAGTATGTTAAAATCCACAGTAGAAAAATGAATTTTTTTTACTTTTGAAACCTAAAAAAGAGTTGACCCCTACGATCAACTTAAGTATTCAAACTTTAGTATTATGGATTTCTTGGAATTTGTTGCAGGCAAGGGAGGCTTTATGATTCTCGCATTGATTGTTTTAGCACTGTTTATCTTTAGAAAATATAGAGATGAGCGCTATTTTAAAGACGTTGAAAGGCGCATAAACAATAGGAAGAAGTTATAAAGCACAAACATGTTCCTATACTCATTCCACCTAGAGTAGTTTAGATGGTTTTGTTAATGGAGACGGAAACTAAATTAAAACCCGCGTTCCTTCTGCAACTGCTCATAAGCCAATTGTACTTGTCTAAATTTCTCCTCAGCACCCTCTTGGTGTTCTTTCCCTAAGTGCATTACTTTGTCGGGGTGGTATTTTTTTGCCATTTTTCTGTAGGCAGATTTGACCTCGTCGTTGGAGGCTTCCTTGGTAATTTCCAATATTTTATAGGCATTATCACTGCTGTTGTAAAACATAGCTTTAATGCTGTCATAATCTCGTGACGAAATTCCCAAATACCCAGCAATGGTAAAGATTTGCGACACTTCATTATCGGTTACCATACCATCGGCCTTCGCAATGCCGAATAGAAAATGAAGCAACTGCAAGCGCGACGCATGATCCATCATCTGTTTGATTTGCAAGCAGACTTGACGCGTAGGAATTTGCTGTTTGTTGATGTTTTTGAATAGTTTAAAGGCGCGATTAGCACGATCTTTACCATACATGTTTGCAAATTGTTGACGCACAAAGTCCAGTTCGCGTTGGTCCTGAATCCCATCGGCCTTAATAACAACCGATGCCAATATGAGTAGGCTCACTTCAAAATCACCAGATTGTGTTCTGGGCTGCTGGGCTTCTCTGCGATAAGTAGGTCTTGATTGTTGTGATCCCCTTGTGCTGCGATCGCCTTGACCCAAAAAAGGAAAGTCACTTTTAGACGCACCATCAATTAAACTTCCCAGGGCAAGACCAATTATGGCGCCCACAGGTCCACCAAAAGCCCAGCCTAAAGCACCACCAATCCATTTTGTAAAACTCATATACTCCTATTTAATTTTATGATTTCAAAGATACTATTTATTGGTAGAAAATTTCAGGGTTTTGTGACGCAACCCATTGCGATTTTTGTATCTTATAATTGTAAGTCTTCAATCAAAATCCGAACATTTCAGGACAACATACTCTAATACAATCGCTATGACCAATCAAAACCTTTTTTTAGCCTTGTTTTTATCGTTAACGTTTATCGCTTGTAATAGTGATGACGATGCAACTGCAACCTTTTTGAAGCCTACCATAGCTGGAACATGGAATTTGACCAATGTTTCAGGGGGTTTTGCGGGTGTAGATAGCGATTTTGAGGAGGGTTTAGTTACCTGGACGTTTAATACCGAAACCTCGGAAGTCACCGTTGAAAACACCAATACTGAATTGACTATTTTTGACGGTTTGCCCTCCGGCACTTATGATTATGAGTTTGATGCAACCAGTGAACCTCAAACGCTCAACGTCGATTTTCTCTCCACAATCGTTTTAGAGTTGAGCAGCACACAGATGCTATGGGATGAAGGGGTTGCTTTTGACGGGTTTTTACTGAAATTTAACAGGTAAAAACATTGTGTTGTGGAAATTTCAAGTGTTCACAAAGTTGAATAATGGATTTAATATAATCTAAGTATATATAGATTTTGGACTGGGCATCCAATACTGTGAAGTGCCCATAATTTTTCCTTATCTTTGCAATCTAAATTATTAATCATAAAAATAGAAAATATATGTATC
>Ga0209309_10000360_pt1 | contig 56790 bp, 47 predicted proteins | sample COGITO_mtgs_1204_2_FD_184807 | JGI IMG/M metagenome (GOLD analysis project Ga0209309, IMG submission 184807) | Pelagic marine microbial communities from North Sea - COGITO_mtgs_120412 (SPAdes) (version 2) | ecosystem: Environmental > Aquatic > Marine > Epipelagic ... | reverse complement strand
CTACTTTACTTTCAATATTGAGTTCTTTTGCCAAGGTTAATAACTCCTCTTTATAATCATTATTACCACCAGCTATTTTTAAACTAAAAGAATTTTCTTTAAGTCTAGCAAATGCTTTTAATAAAATATCTATCCCTTTTTTTTTATCAATTCTACCTAAGTACAAGATATATTTTTCATTTAAATTTGAATCATACACTTTCTCATCTTTAAAATCAATTAAATTAGGGATTGTTTTAATTTTATTATTTGGAAATAATTTTTTTAGTTCTTTAGCTTCAGGAGTTGTAATAGCATGAATGTAATTTGCTTTTGAAAATATTTGTTTCGTAACATATTTAAAATAATTTTCTTTTCTAAATTTCCCTTTAAGCCATAGCCAAGGTTCATACATACCATGACAAGTAATTATGAATGGAATTTGATTCTTATAAGCAAATTTTGCTGCAATATATTGAGGATACATCCAAACACCATGAATATGAATAATATTAATCTTATTATTTTGTTGTAATTTTTTTAACTCTAAAATTAAATTTGAAGAAAAACGCCATGGACTTTGACCACCTTTGACTAGAATTACATCATCATTTTTTTCTTTTCTAGTTGTTATTATTTTAGAATTTATTTTATTTTCGATTAGTTTAGAGTGTAAGTCATAGACAACAGTTCTTAAACCGCCACTTAAAAAAGAAAAATCTTCTAATATGTGTACTACATTAATCATAAATTACTTGCTTATTTTCAAAAAGATACAAACTTAATAAAAAAGATACTAAAATAACCCCATCTTCTCTTTCAAGAATATTTTCTGTAAACATGTTAAAGCAAAAATATAATACTAAAAGAAACAATATCTGTGTATCTTTTTTATTTGCTACTTTTATTACAAATACAAAAAAATATATAAATGCAACAAAACCTATAATTCCTGTTGATAAATAAATACTAAAAAACTGATTGTGAGAATTGTAATTTTTTTCTAAAAGTATCGGATTTTTTTCCTCATAACATTCATTTAATACATTACTTACATCACCAATACCATAACCAAATACTGGAGATTTAATAATTTTTTCTATTGAACAATCATAGATTTGTAGTCTTATACCTGTAGACGAATTTTGTTCATTCTGTTTATTTACTAAATTATTTAATTCGCCAAAATTATTTATATCCTTATATTTTGGGAGATAAATTATTGATACTATTAAAATTAAAAAAACAGGTATTAGATAATATACCTTCTTATTTGTGTTTTTTAATAAAAAGAAAATCCCTAAAGGAATAAAAGATAATATTGGGCCTTTCTTACTTAAAATAGCCATAAAAACTATTAAAAGAAGTAAAGAAATAATAAAAAGTATATTTTTTTTAGAGTTACTTTCATTTATAATTTGTAAACAAAAAATCATGGCAACACCTACAAATATTGATAAATATATTGGATGAATTAAATACATACTAACTCTTATATTCACTAAGTTAGAATAATGAACTAAAGTACTTTTAAAGGTATAATAAGGCTCTGTAGCAAAAAAATAAGAAAATGAAATTAGTAAAAAAGTTAAAACAGAAAATATAAATACTTTTTTTACTATTGTAAGAGTTTTATAATTTATTATTTCTTTATCACCAGCTATAAAATAAAAAATTGTTGGAAATATAATTAAAGAAAGACTTGTTTCGACTTTTTTAATAGCACTAAAGGTGTCTTGAGAATAAAAACAACTTACTACAAGAATAATAAAAAATAAAATACTCGCTACATATTTTCTATTTTGTAATACTGGTTTTTTTTTCAATTTAAAATATCGAAATATTACAGAAATTAATAATAAAAAAATGAGTATTGGTTTTAATTTATCTGGCAATAATAATATTGCTGCATTCAAATAAATTAAATTTATGATTAACTTATTTAGAAGGGACATATTTGATTTTTTTAAAAAACAAGAAGTACATTTTAGGAATTAATAAAACCACTAAAAAAGTGGCGAACAAAAAAGCATATCCGTTCGTAAAATCTCCTCTTAATAGAAAAATTAAATGGATTGCAGCATAAAATGAAGCTGCCTTTTTAAATGGATCATTTCCATTAATCCAATGTGTCATTCTAGACATAAAAAAGGCTAATAGGATTGCAAAAAGTATAATTCCTAAAATTCCAAAATTAAGGTAACCTTCTGAAACGTATGGATTAGAAAGATTAGTAAAACTATTTTTATTCCCGTAATTTTCTTTTAAATATTCTCCAATATACTCTCCACTTGAAATTGGCTTACTTTCCCAAATTTTTCTAGGTACAAAGAAAAATAACGCCCCAGAAAGTTGATTCCCATAGGAAAATGAACTGTCTTCAACATTTTCTATGGTAGCAGAAAAATTAACAAAAGCATCATAATTTAACGTGGTAAAAGTATTTACAATTCCATGATTTTGTGCTTGTTTTAGAAAAAGATCAGGGTTTTTTACAAGTTTTTCTAAAGTGTAACCTGAATGTGTAATTAAGGATATTGTAGGAAAAACAATTATCATTGAAAAAAACAAAAATACTAAAAGTTTAAAATTTGTATTTAATAATCTTGGAATTATTAAAAAAATCATAGTTATATATATTGGCCCTAATGCATTTCTCTTTTCTGTTAATGGGTTTTTTATTACTAATACGAGTACTACAAGTAAAATTGTAATTCCAAGAATAAAATAAAAATTCTTCGATTTCCTGTTTTTAACGATATAATGGAGTGCTATAATAAAAGCCATAAAAGGAAACATTAGAATAATCTTTTCTTTTATTAATAAACTAGATTTGGAGGTACCTTCTAAGTCAAAATAATTACTTGTTAAATATTCGTTTTGTATATGCTCATAGTTCAGTAAAAAAATAATTAAACTGATAACAAAAAAAATAATTATATGAAATGCTAGATTTTTATTTTTTTTATATCCTTTAGCTTTAAACTTTATAGCATTAAAATATCTATAAAATATAAAAAAAACAACATTAAAAATTAATACTAAAATATTAGTTTTAATAATTAAGTAATCTCGATAAATTAATTTTGTTGGTAATTTATAATCCCCTGTTACGTATACATTATGAACCTGTAACATTGGTGCAATTAAAAAGAAAAGAAAATTAAAAACTATAAATGCAGATAATATTGGGGCAAATCTTTTATCTCTAAATAAGTAAAAATATGTTATCGTTAAAATAACTAAAAAATTTAGAGTAAAAAGAGTTTTTATAACAAATGGAATTGTTGTAAATAAAATTAACGGTAAATAAATTACTATAAATAGCGTAAAGAAAATAGATTTTATTCTCATATTATTATTTAAAACTTAATACTTTTTTCTTTACAACATAAAAACCTCTAATAAAAACCAAAATAAAATCAGAAAAAACTCTTAAATAGATTAAGTTCCAAAAAGTTATTTGATTTAAAAAATATAATATTCCAACACATAACAAGTAAATTAAAGAACTTATTATTAAAGACCTATTATATTCTTTAAAAAAACCAAATGCTACTAAAGCACAACTTCCTAAAATAAAAGTAACAGACATAAGTGGTGTAAGCAGGCTTAAACATTTTAAAGTACTTACATAATTTAGCAACTCTAAACCACCAAACAATTGCAATAATTCTAATGCAAATATGTTTAAAATAAGCATCAAAAATAACCCTAAAATTAAACTTATAAAAATTAATTTTAAAAGTAATTTTTTATCTAATGTTCTAGAGATTGTTGGGAAAACCGCTTGTTGAAGCATTTCAAATGGAATTACTGTAAGCATTATTATTTTTGATGCTGTATCAAATCCAGTAACATCATTCATACTTGCATAAATGCCGATTAAAAAAATAGTGCCAAAATTAAAAACTAGTGATAAAAATCTACCAAGAAAAAACATGATAGCCGCCTTAAAATACTCAAAAAGCGTTTTCATTTTTACCAAATAAAGCTTTATATTATATTGCTTTTTTATAGATTGAACTCCTAAAACCCCCATCAAAACATTTGAAAAAATTAAAAAGCTAATATATAAGAACAAATCACTAGGTGATTTTACAAATAAAAATGTTGCTCCAACAACAAATAACCTAGAAAAAAAGACAATAATTGTAGCTGTTTTTAATCTTTCTACTCCTTGAAAAAACCAAATAGGAAAAAAAACTTCACCAACTCCCATTAAAAGTAATAAATATAATAACCCTAAATTTTCTGCAATGGGATTAAAAAAAGAAGTGAGATAAAGTAATAGAAAAGAAGCAACAAATAATAAAAACTTTATGGTATAAATGGATGAAACTACTTCATTTAAACGTTGTTTATCTTCTCTATGATCAACAATATATTTGGCAGCATAAACATTAAAGCCAAAGTTTATAAACATTAAAAAAAACTGGATGATAGAATCTGCCCAAGTTAACACACCATAAAGTTCTGTCCCAAAAACTCTTATTAAATAAGCAATTAAAATAAATTTAAACCCAATATTAAAGAACTTCAAAAAACTTAAAAACGAAAAGTTTTTAGCAATAATTTTATAGTCTTTGTTTTTAATTAAGTTCACTTGTTTTTAAGATTATTGTATTAAAAATACGTTCTGATGATTTTTTGTAAACTTCATTAAATTCTAAATTTATCTTAGCTCTTTGTGCAGCATATTTATCTTCTTTTAGTAGAATTGATGTATGTAAAAACGAAATTAAATCTTTATTATCATAAATAATTTCTCCTGGCATATAATCTAAAGGATTATCAATTGTAAAGCCTCTTGAGTTCTTATATGATTTAAAATCATTAATTACAAAACCTACTGGTTTATCTAAAATTAAAAGATCCATATAAATAGATGAATAATCTGTTAACAAAATATCTACAGATGCAAAACAAGAATACATATTAAGATTTTTATGATTAAAAGATTCATTATCTAAAAATACAAGATTAGAATACTCCCTAAAACTATCTACAGTATTTACATCCATAGGATGCAACTTTATAAAACAATTTGCGCCAGATTTTTTTAAAAATTCATTTAAAGTCTCTAAATTATTAGTTGACATTAAATCATCATCAAGTAAATCTCCATCTTCCCTTATTTCCCCAAAAGTAGATTTCCTATAAGTTGGCATCCACAAAACTGTCGTTAAATCTTTTGAGGATTTTTTAGCAAATAATTCGTTTAAAGTTGCTTTAGGTTGTAAAAGAAACTCATTTCTTGGTTGCCCTAAAACTAACACATTTTTTTTATCAATACCACAAGCTCTAGACATAATATCTTGAAACATGGTAGAAGTCGCAATAACATAATGCGATTTTAAAAATTCTTTTTTACCATCTAAAAGACCTATTACTTTAAGAGGCATTCCATGCCAAAAATTCACAACCGTTTGTTTTGTTGACAAAGGAAAAGCATTAAACAAACCATGTGTATAAAAAATATATTTAGAAGAAAAAAAATAGTAAAATCCTAAAAGGGATATTTTTTTTACAATCTTATAATTTTTAGATTCTGAATACTTGGAAATTAAATTTTCAAAACGTTTTATATTATTTAAATCTTTTACTAACCAAATATTTTCATACTCGATTTGATTATTTAAAACATAAATAAAAAAAGCAAAACTATTATCTGCAATATCTGGAAAACTTGAATAAAGTAGTCTATTTCTTTTTTTAGGAATACAACTATCTATACATTTTAAAATAAAATCTTTCATTCATTTAAAATTATAGTTAATTTAGAGAATCTAAAAGAATAGTTTTGATCTCTTCTTTTAATAAATTAACGGGATTATTTTTTAATCGCTCTACATTAATACTATCTAGTATTAATTGAATATCTTCTTCAGTATTAACTCCTAATTTAATATAAGATTTTTCTACATCTATTTTATTTAGTAAATCCATCAGCAAATCTTTTGCTTCATTAGCTGTATTTACTTTTAATAAGTTATACAATTCTTCCATAGTTTTTTGCACATATTCTTTTCCTCTAGAATCATTTACATTTAATTCTGTAACTTTACTATTCGCAACAAAAAATTGGGGTAAAGTTAAAAATACTGCATGCCCATGTGGAATTGAAAAATAGGTGGTAAAAGCATAAGAAATAGCGTGAGGAGCAGTTGTTTTTGTTATATTAATTGATTTCCCTGCTAAATAAGCACCTTGCATTACTGCTATTCTACTTATTTTATTTGGCTCATTTACACTAGCCTTTAAGTTATCAATTAATAATGTTATTGCCTCTTTTGCGTATCTTTTAGATTCATGAGTAGTTCCAACACTCCAATAAGATTCTATTGCTTGAGATAATGCATCTAAACCAGCACAAGCTGTTAAATATTTAGGCTGTGTAAATGTAAATTCAGCATTTAAGCCAACTACTTCTGGTAATATAAATTGATGTGCTACAGAATATTTCTTTTTATTATGATATACAACTGCAAAATGAGTTGCTTCACTTCCAGTACCTGCAGTTGTTGGAATTGCAATCAGTAATTTCCCTTTTTTAGTTATTAATTTAGAGTTCTTCACAATCTCTAAGTAATCTAAATGATTATTAGCAGAAAAAACATTAATTAGTTTTGCCATATCTATAACACTACCACCACCTATTGCAACAACAATGTCACAATTAGTTTGTTGATATAATGCAGCTCCTTTAACTGCATCTTCGTATTTAGGATTCTGCTCAAAATCAGAAAACCTTACAAAATCTAATTCTTTTGATATTTTGTCAATAAATTCTTCTGCACCAGAAAGTTTATATGAAGATTTCCCTGTAACTAGAAAAATCTTTTTAGCTGAATAGTTGCTAAAAAGATTTTCTAATTCAAGACTAGAAATATTTGCAATTAAATTTTGAATCATTTAAGAAACTTTTTAAAAGCTTTTTTATTTTCTTTTGGTGTTGTAGTTGGTCTACCAAGTTCTGCTCTTGCACCTTTGTTAACTTTTATTTCTAAAAAAGCACGTCCTTTATGACTTTTTAAAACGTTAATTTTTCGTGTAATATCATTAACTTCTGATGCAGAATCTACAGATGTATAACCTGAAGCTTCTGCTATTTTAGTAAAATCAATATCAAAACCTAAAGTTGGTTGCCCACCAACAGAATCATGTGCGCCATTATTAATTACAATATGTTTAAAGTTATTTACACTTTTCATCATACCATTTACGGGTAAACTTCCCATGTGCATTAATACAGAGCCATCACCATCCAAGCAAAAAATATTTCTATCTTTTTTCTCAATGGCTATTCCCATTGCAATTGATGCTGTATGACCCATTGCACCAACTGTTAAGAAATCTTTTTCATGTGTTTGATGGAGCGCTTCTCTGTATTCAAAAACCTCTCTAGATGTTTTTCCTGTTGTAGAAACTACGATATCACTTTCACCTAATTCATCAATAATTAATTTCACAGCACCCTCTCTATTCAAAGGGTAAGAGCTTTGTACATCACTTTGAAGTTTATATTTTTCAAAAGTTTTTTTTCTAACAAGAAGTGCATAAGGTTTCTTTTCACTCATTGCAACTTGAATCGCTTTATCTAAAACCTCGTTTATATTGCTATTTTCATCAAGTATTTGATAAGGAATTTTCATCGCAATTAATAAATCTTCGCTAATTTCACCTTGCTTAACATGTTGTGGTTCATCTTTCTTACCAGGTTCACCTCTCCAACCAATTAAAAGTAACATTGGTATTCCATAAACAGCTTCATCTGCAATTGATAATAAAGGATTAACAGTATTTCCAAAACCAGAATTTTGCATATAAACTAAAGACGGTTTGCCACTTGCCAAGTAATTACCAACTGCTAAACCAATAGAATTACCTTCATTTGCAGTAATAATATGTCTCTCCTTAGGTGCATTATCAGAAATATATGCACAAATATCTTTTAATAAAGAATCTGGTACTCCTGTAAAAAAATCAATTTCTCGCTTCTTTAAAGCGTTGTAAAATTCAGCTGTACTAATCATTATCGATTTTTTATTATTTTGTTCCTGGAATTAACTCTAAAATTTCTTTTATAGAAATACAGTTGTCTCTAGACTCGTGAGATCTTTTGTGAGTAAGTATAGATTTTGCAGTATCTACCATTGCTGGATATGCACTTCTTAATAATTGATTTGCATATATAACTATATTTACACCAGCTTTAGCTAATTCATCTTCTGTTATAGTATTGTAACTAGATGGCACAGCAATCAAAGGAACTTTTCTTTCAAACTTTTGGTATTTAGAACAAAACTCTAAAATTTCATCTGGTGATGTTTCCTTTGAGTGTATCATAATACCATCTGCTCCAGCTTCAATATATGCTTTTGAACGTTTTAAGGCGTCTTCCATACCTGCTTTTAGAATTAAACTTTCAACTCTAGCAATTACCATAAAATCATCTGTAACTCTAGCATTTCTTCCTGCTTGAATTTTTTTAGAAAAATTTTCAATTGTATCTTGATGTTGCGTAACATCTGTGCCAAATAAAGAGTTCTTTTTTAATCCAATTTTATCTTCAATAATAACTGCGGATACGCCTAATCTTTCTAAAGTTCTTACTGTAAAAACAAAATGCTCTACCTTGCCACCAGTATCACCGTCAAAAATAATTGGTTTTGTAGTAACTTCTACTAAATTGGTTATATTATTGGCTCTAGATGTTATATCAACAGCTTCAATATCTGGTTTTCCCATTGATGTAGAATCTGTTAAACTACTTGCCCACATTCCATCAAACTCTCTACGTTCTCCATTTACATCTACATGAATATTTTCTGTAATTAATCCTGTTAAACCATTATGAGCTTCTATGATTCTAACAATCTCTTTAGATTCAATTAATCTTTTTAAACGTGCTCTTCTAATATCTGGTGTAGTGCCAATTTCTTTAAGAGCATTATTTAATTTTGTGCTTGATATGCCTTTTGTGTAAGGAACTTCAATTAATCTTCCACCCCAACCCTTTAGAGTTGTTATAACTTGTTCTCTTGTAGTTTTTTGAACCCCCTCTTTCCAGTCATCTCCATGTACTACAAAATCTGGTTGTAATTTTAATAAATTAGGTCTATAATCTAGTGTTTCTTGTGAAATAACATTTTTTACAGATTTTAAATTCTCTAAAATAATTTTTCGTTGATCAAATTCTAAATACGGCAATCTCTTATAACTTGCAATTGCTTTATCTGTTAAAAGACCTACTGTAACTTCGCCTAATTTTGCTGCTTCATTTAAAATATTAAGATGACCTGGGTGAATCAAATCTGCACTCATCCCTACGTAAACTTTACTCATATTATACTTTTTTTTTATTTTAATATTTTATTCTATGTATTTTGATGGTTTTATTCACAAAAACAAACACAATAATACAAACTAATTTTAGTTACTCTTTATTGTATTCGGTTTTTAAATTTATAAAATGATATTAATCAAAAAATAATTTTTTGAGACTAATTATAATTTTTAATACAGTTTTACAATTCCTGTTATAACAAAACTCTATGTTTCTAATTTCTAAAAAATAAAGTCCTAATCAAACCAACTTAGTATTAATCTTCTACAGATATTCTCATATCTTAAATTTTGGCAATCTTTAAATCCTTAAAAATTCACTTTTTTTTTATATTTTAAACTCTTTAAAAAATTTCAATTCTTTATCTTTTTCAGAAACTATGATTTCTTCTTCTGTAAGTTTCCAATCAATATTTAAATTAATATCATTATATAAAACGCCATCCTCAGAATCCTTATGATAAAAATTATCACATTTATAAGCAAAAATAGTGTTGTCTTCTAATACAGAAAAGCCATGCAAGAAGTGTTTTGGAATAAAAAGTTGTTTGTTATTTTCACCTGATAAAATACACGAAAATGATTTTCCAAAAGTTGGTGAATTTTCACGAACATCAACCACAACATCTAATACTTTTCCTTGTATTACTCGAACCAACTTTGATTGAGAAAATTCTCCTTTTTGTATATGTAAACCTCTTAAAACTCCTTTTTGAGAAATAGATTGATTGTCTTGCACAAACTGAATATCCAATCCTGTTTTTTCTTTAAAAATTTTTTGATTAAAACTTTCAAAAAAAGAACCTCTACCATCATCAAAAATTTTTGGTTCTATCATAAAACAATCTTGTAAATCTGTTTTTATAATATTCATTAAATATCCATTAGATTTTTACCATAGCCACTCTTTAAGAATGGTTTTGCTAAGATTCTTAATTGTTTCTTATTTATAAAACCACTACTAAAAGCTGCTTCTTCTATAGAGCCCACTTTTAAACCCTGCCTTTCTTCTATAACTTCTACAAAATTACTAGCTTGCATTAACGATTTGAAAGTACCTGTATCTAACCAAGCTGTGCCTCTATCTAAAATTCTTACAGATAAAGTTCCTTCTTGTAAATACGCTTTATTAATATCTGTTATTTCAAGTTCGCCTCTTTTACTTGGTGATAGTTTTTTTGCCTTTTCTATAACAGAATTATCATAAAAATAAATACCTGGAACAGCAAAATTAGATTTTGGTTTTAAAGGCTTTTCTTCAATAGAAATGGCATTTTGTTGTGCATCAAAAGCAACAACTCCATAACGTTCAGGGTCATTTACATGGTATGCGTAAACAATACCCCCTTTTGGATTGTTATTTTCTTGTAATAATTTTGATAAACCTGTTCCGTAAAAAATGTTATCGCCTAAAATAAGGGCAACTGCATCTTTACCAATAAAATTTTCTGCAATTAAAAAAGATTCAGCTAATCCATTTGGGTTTTCCTGAATTGCGTATTGAAAACTGCATCCTATCTGAGAACCATCGCCTAATAAATCTTTAAAAAGCGGAACATCTTTGGGTGTAGAGATAATTAGTATTTCATTAATTCCTGCAGAAATCAAGGTAGATAAAGGATAGTAAATCATAGGTTTGTCATACACTGGCATTAGCTGTTTACTAACTGCTAATGTTAAAGGGTGTAATCTTGTACCTGAACCTCCTGCTAAAACAATTCCTTTCATATGTTTAGTTTTTTTAAATACCAATGAATTGTTTTTTCTATACCTGATTCGAAATTCTCATTTGCTTTCCAACCTAATTCTCTTTCAATTTTACATGCATCAATTGCATATCTAAAATCATGACCTAGCCTATCTTTTACAAATCTAATTTGTTCTTTGTAAGTATTTTTCTTTGGATAAACTTTATCTAAAATTTCACAAATCGTATTTGCTATATAAAGATTAGTATGTTCGTTATTACCCCCAACATTATAGGTTTCTCCAGTTTTACCTTTTTTAAAGGCTAATTCTATAGCATTACAATGATCTAAAACATACAACCAATCTCTAATATTTTTTCCATCACCATAAATGGGGATATCTTCTCCAGTAATTGCTTTTCTAATAATTGTTGGAATTAGTTTTTCTTGATGTTGTTTTGGTCCATAATTATTTGAACAATTTGTAGTTACTACATTTAAACCATAAGTATGAAAGTAACTTCTTACCAAAAAATCAGATGATGCTTTTGAAGCACTATAAGGACTGTTTGGAGCATAAGCAGTTTCTTCTGTAAACAAACCTTCTTTACCTAAAGTACCATAAACCTCATCTGTAGAAATATGATGAAATCTAGCATTTTTGAATACTTCTCTATAATTATTTGAGCTATCTAGCCAATAGTTTTTTGCAACATCTAAAACTGTAAAAGTTCCATTAACATTCGTTTTTATAAAAGCATCAGGATTTTTAATAGAATTATCTACATGAGATTCTGCTGCAAAGTGAATTACGCCATTAAATTGATGTTCATTAAATAAATCTTCGACTAATTTTCTATTACAAATATCCCCTTTTACAAAAGTGTAATTCTCATTATTTTCTACTTCCTCCAAGTTTTGCAAATCTCCTGCATAGGTTAACAAGTCTAAATTCACAATATAGTAATCTGAATTATTCTTTAAAAAATAAGGAATAAAATTAGCTCCAATAAAGCCTGCACCACCAGTTATAAGAATTTTTTGCATTCTTACTTTTTATAATTATTTAAATAACTATTTAATTTGGTAAGTAATAAAATAAAAACCATTAAAAATATTCCTAATAATGCAAGTTTAAAAGCATAACTTTTTGTAATTCCTTTTACCTCATAACCTACTGGTTGAAAATTAGAAATTACATTTATAACCTCATATTTACTAGATTTTTGATCTGCTATATTTTTTAAATCATTATTTATTTGTCTATTCGTTTCAAATAATTCTAACTCTTTGGTAGTTCTTTTTTCTCCTCCTAAATCTATACTAGTTCCTGTAGTTTGCTTTTTTGCTTCTTCTAGCATTACATTCATATAAACCTTTCTTAAAGAATCTATTTGAGTTAAATTTTCTCTGTATAAAGAGTCTGTTCTATTTAAATTTTCGTTTTCTAGTTCTTTTAACCTGTTAAAATATTTATTCTTTATAATCGAATTAATAATAACATCATCTAGTTTTGTAAAAACATTATTTTTTTCTGCAACTACTTTAATTCTATGAATTTTATAATCTAAATCTTTAAAAGATTCTTTAAATTTATCAAAATCGTAACTCTTTACAGTTAAAGTATCTACACTTAATATAAATTCATTGTAAGAGTTTATAATATCGTTATCGTTAACAATTGGCTCAATTTCAAAACTTTTTAAAGATGCCGCCGTTTTTTTATCAATATTAAAAGTATTTTCTAAACCTAAAGTATCTTTTTGTAGTACAAGATCATTATAATATCGAATATTTTGATATAACTGCATTGCACTTTTAAAGTTAGGTTCTACCAACATTTGAGAAGCGTATTTATTTGGAAAGCTTTTTTCTAATAAGAAACCAGCTATAAGACCAATAACTCCTGCAATAGCAATTTTTACAATATTAGTTTTAAGAAAAATTAAGATCGTTATTATAAAATCAAAAATACCCTTAAAAATACTTCCTATAAATTTAAAAAAATTAGAAAAACCTCTTCCTATAATTACAAATAACGAACCTAAATCTACTTCTTCTTCGTTATTATTTTTTTGTTGGTTTGTTGACATTGTTTTGTTTGGTTATAAATCAGTTTTAAAAAACTGCTAAAAAATTTGTTCTAATATTTTTTGTGTTATTGCATAAGTAGGTGTTACACCTGTCATCCCTAAACCTCCTGATGCTAATGTTGCTCCAGTTTCTAGGGGATTATCAGAAGCATAATATGCATACCTCACTTTTACGTCTTCAGAAATATTTCCTCTAATTTTTGAGGCAGATTGTATCGCTTTTTGATAATGTGCTCCTTCCATTTCTAGACCAATTACATTCCAAGTAGAATCGTGAAAGAATTTCAACAAATCTTTATTTTGTAATGATGTTCCTAAAACAGAAATCATAGAACCATCAAAAGATCTTACTCCAAAACCTTCTAGATCTTCTTTCTTAAGTTCATTTTTAAACGGATAATTATCTGCTGTTCCTTCAAAAATATGCGCAGTAGGAATCATAATATCTCCTTTTCCTCCTTCTAAAATACCAGCTTTACCCATAATAGAAATCGATTTCACATCTAAATGAACTTTCTCATTATCAGCTTCATAAGGTTTTAGTAACTCATCCATAGTTTCAAACGCTTGCTCACCAAACGCATAATCCATCACTATAATTACTGCATTTTCTTTGATAGAATTTACTTTTTGAAACGGAGAAACATCGTAGTTTATTTTATCAGTATCAATTATTTGCACATTAATATTGGTACCAGATGTATCTTTTACATAAATAAGGCCATTTTCTGAAGCGTAATCTTTTACTCTTTTCTGTAAATCTTTGCTATTAGCGTTACTTAAAAGTCTAAATAACTCAAAACCTTTTAGCTCTTCAGCTTCTTCTGGCAAAGCACCTTTTGCATAAATCGAGTTTAAAACACTATGCATATTCGCACTTATAATATGAATTGGTCTTTTTAAAAGTTTGTATTCTTTTAAAATGTGTTTTATATCATTAGCCCAAATTTCACCATAAATATGATGCCCAATTTCTTCAATTAAAAGCGAACTAAAAGTTACTGTTCTCTTCTCATTTGTATATACTTCTTTAATGGCTAATTTACCTAACCAATAAATTAAATTGAAAAATTTATGCGGATTTTCTTCTGTTGCAAAAACTTTATAAATATGTGAAACCTCATCAAAAGTTCTTCCAAGAATATTGCCTAAATGCACAATTAAAACTTCTCTTTCTTTATCGCTTATTTTCTTTTGATGTAAAACAACATCTTCTAAATTCAACCATTCTCTTATAAAAGATTCACCTTCGTTTAAAGAAACTCGTTCTTGAATTTTGTGAGATTCTATGAATAGAAAAGTTAAATGCGTTAAAATATCATAGATTTCAGATCTTCCTCTGGTAATCTCAATATTCATTTGATCTTTGTCTATTCTATAACAATTTCTTCTTCTTTTTGGAGGAATAATTGGTTCGAAATGAGAGTTTTTATACCCTTCATCTGCAGTTAAATTTATAAATTGACATTGCTCAATACCTTCAGGAAGTCTTTCTATAACATATACTAAACCATCTAATTCTATTTTTTCTTCTGCAATAGATCCATAAATTTCTGGACGTAAAAGCAACAAAGATTTACGCAAAGTTTCACCAGAAACTCCCATAGGTTTATAAAAACCTCTACTAAATAAATGACGCATAGAAATATATAATTTTTCTATGGCATTTGTAGATTCTTGCGCTCTTGTTCTATCAATATTTTTTGTGTGTAGCATTTTTATTTTTGAGGTGCAAATATAAAATTATTTCGTTGATAATATTTGATTATAGGAATCTTGATTTTTCATCAATTCAAGGGCCTTAAAAACTGTTGGATCATTCTTTAAGTGATGTTTGTAAACCCCTTCTTCATAATAATATTTTTTAAGAATTTCATCTTCTAAAATATCGTTTATAATATCTTTATTTTTAGATATTTCTTCAATTTTATTTTCAAATAATTTTTCTTTAATTTTTTCGTATTCTTTACTGATACTATTATTCTCTGCTGATAAATAGGCTTTTTTAAACAAACTTTCTTGTTCGGTTACAAAAGTAGTATCGCTTTCTAAAAATTTTGTAAAATCTTTAAAATCTGAATCTTGAATCCTGAAATTTTCTTCAGAAGCTATTTCTTTATTTCTATTTACATAATCAATAGCAAAATTAAAAATTGCTTTAGAGCTTACTAGTTTTTCAGTAGCATCTGTCTTTTTAGATATTGCAATTTGTACATCTGGCAAAACACCACCTCCATCAAAAACAGTTCTCCCATTAGCTGTTTTAAATTTGTTAATTCCATGATCAGAAAATTTAGGAACTTCGCCTGTTTTAGGATTTCTGTTGGTATAATCTAACTCTTGAATACATCTTCCACTTGGTGTATAGTATTTAGAAATCGTCAGTTTTAGTTGTGTTCCATAAGTCAATTCTTTTTGACGCTGAACTAATCCTTTTCCAAAAGATCGTTCTCCCATAATAACAGCTCTATCATAATCTTGCAAAGAACCACTTACAATTTCAGATGCTGATGCAGAACGTCCATTGATTAAAACCACAATTGGCATTTCTAAATCTAAAGGTTCGTTGGATGTTTTATAAGTATTGCTCCATTTTTTAATTTTGGCTTTTGTAGTTACTACCACTTTTCCTTTTGGAATAAAAAAGTTAGCAATATTGATAGATTCCATTAAAGATCCTCCAGGATTCGAACGCAAATCGAAAACTAGTTTTTTCATTCCTTGGTTTTTCAAGTCTTTAAAAGCTTTTTTTACTTCAGATGACGCTTTGTTATTAAAACGAGTTAAGGTTATGTAACCTGTTTCTTCATCAATCATATCATAAAAAGGGACAGGATTTATTTCTACCTTTTCTCTTTTTAGCTCCTTTTTTAAAATTTCTCCTTGACGTTTAATTTCTATGGATACCTTTGTATCTGGTGTTCCCTTTAAAAACATAGAAAGTTGCTCTCTTTCCATATCTTTAAGTGATTGTCCGTTTACAGAAATTATAACATCACCCGCTTTTAAATTAGCTTTATCAGCAGAAAAATCTTTATAAATTTCACTTATTTCGATACCTTCTTGTGTATAAAAAACAGAAACTCCTATACCAGCATATTCTCCTTCTCTTCTAATTCTTGCATCTTCAACATCTTGTTCGTTGTAAAAATTAGTGTAAGGATCTAGATCTTTTAAGGTGTTTTTTATGGCTAAATCAGTTAATTCAGCTGGGTTTATTTCATCAACATAATACATGTTCAACTCCTTGAACAACGAATTGTAAATTTCTATTTGTTTGGCAACTTCAAAGAATTTCGATTTAAATGAAAACGATAAAAAAATCGTTGCCACTAAAAGAACACCAATTATTTTTTTTGATGATGTATATTTTTTCATGTTTTTTTTTATAATATTACCTATAAATGGAAAATCATTTTTTGAACATTTCATATCACATAAAATAAAAAACGTAACGATTTTAACTGTTTACTGCAACTGAAAACTGATTACTCTTTTTTTGTTTCATCAACAAATAGCTTCAATAACTTTTCCATTTTTGCATGCAAATCTTCGTAATTCCATTTGTCTCTGCCAAGATACGAAATCATAAAAACATAAGGTTGATCTAAATTATCATACACAATTGCCTTTTGTAAACGATAAGTTTCACGCATTAACCTTTTTAATCGGTTTCTATCAGGTGCTTTCTTAAAATTTCTTTTTGGTACAGAAACACCAACTTGTGCAGGAAAATCTGACGTGTGTGCAGTCTTTAAATACATCATTCTTAAAGGAAAAGCTTTTACAGAATTACCTTCTTTATAAAGCTTTTCTATTAACTTTCTACTTTTTAATCGTTCCTGTTTTCCTAGAGTAAATTTCATTGCTACAAACTTAAATGAAAACTACAACTTTTTAATGATTTAATGAAATGAACTTTAAAAATTGCTTATTTTTATTCCATCAAATTAATAATGATTTATGAATATTTAATCGTTAAAATTAAACAATTATTAATATTTTTGTTAAATAATAAACAAATTACATCGATTTTAAATACAACCTTATGAAACCAGATTTATTCCAAGCTCCAGATTATTATAACATTGATGATTTATTAACGGAAGAACATAAATTAATTCGTGACTCTGCAAGAGAATGGGTAAAACGTGATGTTTCTCCTATTATTGAAGAATATGCTCAAAAAGCTGAATTCCCAAAACAAATTATTAGTGGTTTGGCAGAAATTGGTGCTTTTGGACCTTACATTCCAGAAGAATATGGAGGTGCAGGATTAGATCAAATTTCTTATGGTTTGATTATGCAAGAAATAGAACGTGGAGATTCTGGAGTTCGCTCTACAGCTTCTGTGCAATCTTCTTTGGTGATGTATCCTATTTTTACTTACGGAACTGAAGAACAACGTAAAAAATATTTACCAAAATTAGCTTCTGGTGAATGGATGGGTTCTTTTGGTTTAACAGAACCAAATCATGGCTCAAATCCTGGAGGAATGGAAACGAATTTTAAAGATAATGGGGATCATTATCTATTAAATGGTGCCAAAATGTGGATTTCGAATGCACCTTTCTGTAATGTTGCAGTGGTTTGGGCAAAAAACGAAGAAGGTAGAATTCATGGTTTATTAGTTGAACGTGGAATGGAAGGTTTTTCTACGCCAGAAACTCATAATAAATGGTCTTTGAGAGCTTCATCAACTGGAGAATTAATTTTTGATAATGTAAAAGTGCCTAAAGAAAATTTATTACCAAATAAATCTGGACTTGGAGCGCCTTTAGGTTGTTTAGATTCTGCAAGGTATGGAATTGCTTGGGGCGCAATTGGTGCTGCAATGGATTGTTATGATACTGCTTTACGCTATTCAAAAGAACGTGAACAATTTGGCAAACCTATTGGACAGTTTCAATTACAACAGAAAAAATTAGCTGAAATGATTACTGAAATCACAAAAGCTCAATTATTAGCCTGGAGATTGGGAACTCTAAAAAACGAAGGAAAAGCAACATCTGCTCAAATTTCGATGGCAAAACGTAATAATGTAGATATGGCTTTAAAAATTGCCAGAGATGCAAGACAAATGTTAGGTGGAATGGGTATTACAGGCGAATATTCAATTATGAGACATATGATGAATTTAGAAAGTGTAGTAACTTATGAAGGAACTCATGATATTCATTTGTTAATTACTGGAATGGATATTACTGGACTGAACGCTTTTAAATAATAGTTAAATTATAAACGATATTGTGAGACTTCAAAGGTTTTTGATACTGGAACAAATTCAGTACAAAAACCTTTGAAGTTTTTATTTCGTATATATAATTGAACTTAATATATTTAAAAAAATGTTATTTCTTACGCACAAATTTCAAAAAAATAAACTAAAAAAAGGAAGCTATTTTCTTGGAATATTATTTTTATTGATGAGTTTTGGTTGCGAAAATAACAGCGATCAAATTTTAATTATTGATGATATTCCTGTTATTGATCAAAAAAAAGAGTTTAAAATTCTTTCTTTAGGAGATAGTTATACAATTGGAGAAAGTGTTTGTGCTACTTGCAGGTTTCCTGAACAATTAAAAGATAGTTTGTTAATCAACTTTAAAAAAGATACTACTTTTAGTTTGCAGGTGATTGCAAGAACTGGTTGGACAACCACCAACTTAATAAATGCCATTGAGCAAGAAAATATTGCTGATGATTTTGATTTAGTAACCTTATTAATTGGCGTTAATAACCAATTTCAACAAAGAGATTTTTCTATTTATGAGAAAGAGTTTCCTGCATTAATAGCAACATCTATCAAAGCTGCAAATGATAAAAGAAAGAATGTAATTGTAGTTTCAATTCCAGATTATGCCTTTACGCCTTTTGGAAATGGAAATACATCAATATCTGCAGGAATTGATAAATACAATGATTTTGCTAAAAGTTACTGTGATCAAAATGGAATCACTTTTGTGAATATTACTGATATAACTCGCGAAGGTTTATCAAATACAGGTTTAGTAGCTTCAGATGGTTTGCATCCATCTAAAGTAGCGTACACAAAATTTGTAGAAAGAATTTTACCCTTAGCAATAGAAAAATTAAAAGATTAATTAAGGTTTAATTTCTTGGAACGTTACTAAAACTCCCATTGCTAAATGCTTTTGAAGAACTTAAGTTGTCATTTCTACCAATAAAGCTAAAAGTTCCAGAAACAGTATTATTAGTGAAATTTATCTCTGAAAATTGAATATTTCCTCTGCTTACAGTTGCGTTTAAAGTGGTCCAAACATCAATATTTACTGAATTTTCTACACTATAACTTGCAACATTTTCAACTCCTTCTAAACTAAAACTTGTGTTGCTAAAATCATCCACCTTTAAAGTTAAGATTTCGTTAGTATCTGTTTTTATAGCTGTAATTGTAATTTCTTGATTGGTTACTGTAAAGCTTACATCATTTGTTAAAAATATTTCTCCATCAATTACAACTTCAAAATCGCCTTCAATATTTTGTTTAACAGGAAAAACAATACCATTTTCTTGACAAGAAGTAATTGTAGCAAAAAATGTTACGATTAATAAAAAATAAGCTAAAGACTTCATAGATTAGAATAAACAACAAAAATATATATTTATTGTCTTATTTGTAGACGAAATAGGATAAATTAACTAGAGTTGAATAAATACTTTAAGAAATAAAAATACTAAGAATATTAAGAAGCCGATTTTAATAAAATATTTGGACATCTTTTACAATTAATCCCTTTCTTTTTATATTTATTACAGCATTTACTTTTTGGAGTAATACAGTTCGAAGAACAAACAGCATCGCATATAGCTATATTCGATAATGGAATAGTAGATTTTTGTGAAGTATAAAAAACAATCATTCTAAAAAATTATAGTGCAAATATAATTGTTTATTTAGAATAAATAAAAATAACTAACTTAAAATTTTGATAAATTTAAAAGAGGTTATGAAACATTCAATAACCTCTCTTTGTAACATAAATTTATTTTTTAACGCCTAATTTTTTAAGTATTACTTCTAACAAACACCATTTTGAAAATGCAGATTGAATCATATTTACACCTATAAAAACGCCAAACCATAACCAATTTACACTCACATAATAGGTAAGTAAAACTGTCAACAAAACCATAACACCAACAATAATTCTAAAATATTTATTTAACATACTTTCTATTTTTTATTTATAATTATTTTTTTCGATCATATAATACACCAAAGGCACCACTAATAAAGTAAGCACTGTAGACACAATAGTTCCTCCCATTAATGAAATTGCCAAACCTTGAAAAATTGGATCGAATAAAATAACAAATGCTCCAATTACAACTGTTCCTGCAGTTAATAAAATTGGCGTTGTTCTTACTGCTCCAGCTTCTATACAAGCTTGTTTTAAAGGAATGCCTTCATCTGTTCTTAAGTTGATAAAATCTATCAATAAAACAGAATTACGAACCATAATTCCAGCTAAAGCAATCATACCAATAAAAGAAGTTGCTGTAAAAAAGGCACCCATCATCCAGTGTCCTAAAATAATTCCTATTAATGATAATGGCACAGCAACCATCATTACAATTGGTGCTTTAAAGTTTTGAAACCAACCTACAATCAAAATATAAATCAAAATTAATGCTCCTAAAAATGCAATTCCTAAATCTCTAAAAACCTCTAAGGTAATTTGCCATTCACCATCCCATTTTACAGTATAATTATCTTCATAATCTGGCTGCCCTAAATACAATTCGTCTAATTTATAACCTTCAGGAAGTGGTATTTCTTTCAATTTTTCTTCCATTCCTAGAATTGCATATGCAGGACTTTCTAATTCTCCAGCCATATCTGCCAATACATATACTACACGTTTTTGGTTTTTGCGATAAATACTTTTTGCAGCAATCGTTTCTTTAATAGTAACCAAATCTGCAATAGGAATCATAATTCCTTGTTTCGAGGCTACTTTTATTTGAGAAATATCTGAAATAGTAGATTTTTCACTTTCATCTAAACTCAATACCAAACCAACCTGATTTACGACATTTTCATCATATAAATTTGTAATAGGATTGTTAGACAAAGCCATGTTCATTGTGTAGGCAATTTGCTGAGGAGCAATACCATACAACATCGCTTTTTCTTTATTGATTTCAAATTGATATTCTTTTTGGTCTGCTTCAACCATCCAATCAATATCAACAACATCATCTGTATTTCTTAAAATATCTTGAATTTTATCAGCAATTTTTATTTGCTCTTCATAATCTGGTCCATAAACCTCTGCAACAATTGTTGATAATACAGGAGGTCCAGGTGGTACTTCTACCAACTTTACATTCGCGTTGTATTTTTTAGCAATTTTCTGAATTTCTGGTCTAAATAATTTTGCAATTCCATGACTTTGAATATCTCTTTGATTTTTATCAATTAAATTTACTTGAATATCAGCCATATTACTTCCTCCACGTAAATCATAATGACGTACCAAACCATTAAAAGTGATGGGTGCAGATGTTCCAATATAATTTTGATAATTAACCACTTCTGGTCTCGTTGCTAAATATTGAGCAATTTCTTGTGTAACTACTCCAGTTCTTTCTAAAGTAGTACCTTCTGGCATGTCAATTACAACTTGAAATTCGTTTTTATTATCAAAAGGCAACATTTTCACAGCAACAGAATTGGTAAAAAACAACACCATTGTTGCCATTAAAACAATAAATGTTCCTCCTAAAAACAACCATCTTTTAGTTCCATTTTCTAATAAAGGTCTTTCTAATTTATTATAAACTCTGTAAATAAGCGTTTCTTCTAAAGGTTTTTCCACTTTTTCTACAGCGCCTTTTTTCTCTTTTCCTTTTAAGAAAATATAACCTAAATAAGGTGTAATTGTCAACGCTACAAATAATGACAAAATCATTGCAATTGATGCTCCAATTGGCATTGGTGCCATATAAGGCCCCATTAAACCAGACACAAAAGCCATTGGTAAAACAGAGGCAATTACTGTAAATGTTGCTAAAATTGTTGGGTTACCAACTTCGTTAATTGCATATAAAGCAGCTTGTTTAAAAGGCAAGCGTTTCATTTTAAAATGCCTGTGCATATTTTCTGCAATAATTATGGAATCATCAACCACAATTCCTGTTACAAATACCAACGCAAAAAGTGTAATTCTGTTTAAGGTATAATCTAACATATAATAACTCAACAACGTTAATGCAAATGTAATTGGTACAGATAAAAAGACGACCAAACCACCTCTCCAACCCATGGCTAACATGACTACTAATGTAACTGCAAAGATAGACCCAATAAGGTGCCACAATAATTCTGATACTTTATGAGAAGCTGTTTCTCCATAATTTCTTGTTATTTCTACATGAACATCATCTGGAATTAATGTTGCTCTTAAATGGTTTACTTTATCAATAATTACTTCAGCAATTTTCATGGCATCTGCGCCTTTTCTTTTCGCAACAGAAATAGTAACTGCAGGATATTCTGCTTTATACTCATTCGTTTTATCACTTCCTTTACCAAAACCTAAAGACACGTAATTTTGTGGAATTTCTGGTCCATCTACAATATTGGCAATTTGCTTTAAATAAATTGGTTGATTTTGTTGTACACCAACCACTAAATTCTCTACATCAGTTACAGAAGCTAAAAAATTACCTGTTTGCACTAAAAATTCTGTGTCATTTTTATCAAAACTACCAGCACTTAGTTGGGTATTATTGGCTTTTATCATTTCTGAAACTGATAGAAAATCCAAACCACTTTCTGCTAATTTATCTTTATCTAAAACCACACGTAATTGACGGTTTCTACCACCAATTTTGTGCGTAATTGCAACATCATTTATTTTTTTAATTTCCGATTCTAATTCTTGTGCCATTTGGCCTAGCTCATAATCATTGTAGTTTTCACTCCACAGAGTTAAACCCAACATTGGCACATCATCAATTGCACGTGTTTTTACCAAAGGAAACGTAACTCCTTTTGGCATTTGATCCATGTGCTTATTAATCTCATTGTACAATTTCACAAACGAACGTTCAATATCTTCGCCCACGTAAAACTGCACAATTACCATTGCTTTTTCGTTCATAGAAGTCGAATACACATACTCTACACCTTTAATATTAGAAATTAATTTCTCTAAAGGTTTTACAACTCTTGTTTCTACTTCTGTAGGACTTCCTCCTGGATATCCTACAAAAATATCTGCCATTGGCACATCAATTTGTGGCTCTTCTTCTCTAGGAATTAAAAACGACGCATACACACCAACAACCATAAAAACGATCATTAATAAAATGGTTAGTTTCGATCCAATAAAGACTTTTGCAATTTTTCCTGCTAAACCTTCTTTCATATTTTCTTATATTTTGGGCGTTTTAACAGGCTATCCGTTTCAATCTTTTTTCTTGTGCTGAATTCATTTCAACATTTTTCTACTTAAGCTTTCTGCTCTTTTAAAAGAGATACTGAAACCAGTTCAGTACAAGAAAAAAGGATTTCCACTGCTATCCTTAACGCAAATTTATTTACTACTATTAAATTGTTATTTATACCTACAAGGTTTTAAAAACCTTGCAGGAATACCTATAACTGCACACTAAAAGACTGCCTACTGAATACTAATTTTTACTCCATTAAATAATTTTCCTTCAGCAGAAACGATGTAAGATTCATCAGCATTTAAACCAGACAAAACCTCAACTTGATTTCCATACGTTTTTCCTAAACGCAACCAACGTAACATTGCTGTATTAGTCTGACTTACTGTATATATTCCAGATAATTGTCCGTTTTTAACAAGGGCATCAACAGGAATTAAAACCATTGTTGATGTATTTTTTTTATCGATAGGAAACTGAATCGTTGTAAACATGCCAGATAAAATATTTGCAGGAGTTTTTTCTAGTTTTACTTTTACTAAATATTGGCCACCCGTATTTTTAGCAGAAGTACTAATTTCTGCAACTTTACCTTGTAAAATTTTATTGATAGATTTTACCAACACAGTTACCTGAGTTTCTTTATGTATTTGTGCAATTTCAGATTCAGGAACCATAGCAAGCACTTCAAAATTAGTAGGATTTTCGATGCTAATTAAAGTCATTCCCGGATTTGCCATATCACCTTTTTTAATGTTTTTACTGGTAACTATTCCATTAAAAGGAGCTGTAATATTGCTATATTTAAACTGTGCATCAATTTCATTTTTTTGCTGATTCGCAACTTCTAAACCTGCTTTTGCCATTTGATAATTGGCAGTCATATCATCCATTTCTTTTTGGGTAACACTGTTACTCTCAAGCAAATTTTTAAAACGATTGTAATTTTTTTCTGCATTTATAAAAGCTGTTTTAGTCTGAGTGATTCCTGCACTTACTTGCGCTTTTTTTGCTTGTAAGTCTGAATTATTAATAGATACTAATAATTGGTTTTCGCTCACTTTATCACCTACATTTACATGAACATTTTTTACAAAACCCATAATTCTAGTGCTTAATTCTGCACTTTTAGAAGCTTGTATTTTTCCACTTACAGACAAAAACGGATTGTTATTATTTACTCCAACTTTACTAACTTTCACATTAATTGCTGGTGTTGTATCTATAACTACTTTTTTTTCTTCACTTCCACAACTCATTATTAAGAATGAAACTGTAAAGAGTGCTATGATATGTATGTATTTTTTCATTTGAATTTGTTTTATTTTTTCTGAAAACTACGACTGCTTATTGCAACCTTTTTTCTATTCTTTGGTTAAAAAATTTAAATACGATTGTGTAAAATTATATTGATAAATGGTTTGATAATATTCTAATTGCTTTTGAGCAAACTGTGTTTCAGCAAGTAGTAAATCAGATGTTTTTTCTAAACCTTCTTTAAATCTATTTTTTCTAATTCGTAAAGATTCTTCAGATTGCTCAACAGCCAAACCTGTTAGTATCAAACTGTTTTTTGCATCTACTAATTGACGCTTTACTTTGTTCAATTCTAAATTATTTTTAGATACATATTGATTGTATTCTAATTTCGATTTCTCGAATTCTGCTTTACTTTTTTGAGCTTTTCCAAAACGTTTAGAACCCTGAAAAATATCCCAACTCAATTGCGCACCAATTACATAGCCACTTGCATCACCCTGAAAAATTTTACGATCATACATTTCATAACTTCCAAAAGCATTTAAACTTGGTAGAAAAGCCATTTTATCAGCTTTATTCATCGCTTCAAAACCTTTAATAGCTAATCCCATTGCTTTTATATCTGCTCTGTTTTCTGAGATGAATTTGTCATCAACATTAAATTCAAAAACAATTAAAGGTTCTGTAGGTTTGTAAACAACGTCATTTTTATCATTCATTAAAAAAGACAAATAATTGGACGCATTTTGCACATTACTTTTTGCAGTTTGCAACTGGTTTTTAACTTCTGTAACTCGGATTTCTACATTTAAAACATCAGCTCTTTGTAAAACTCCTTGCTCAAAACTATTATCTGCCATTATTTTATTTGCATTTGATGTTTCTAAAGCTTTCTCTAAAACCAACACTCCTTGATACGCTAATTGTAATTGCATGTATGCTTTTTCAACCTCGAACACTAAATAATCTTCTGTTCTTGTTGTTTGTAAAGACATTGCTTCCATTTTAGACTTCGCTGCTTTTCGTTGATAAAAGCCATCTAAATTAATAAGTGGTTGCTCTACTTTAATAATAGTTGCAAAATTCTGAGTAGTTGTTGGGTTGTTTAACAAAGCTGGATTGAAATCTGCAGCTGTTAATATTCCCTGGTTTAATTTAGAACCAAAAGCCATTAAAGGATTTGTACTAGAAATACCAGTATGACTTGCAGTGATATTTGGTAAAAACACCGCATTTGTTTGCTTATAATCTGCTTTTGAAGCATTCAATTCTTCTATAGAAATTTTAATTGCTGTATTGTTTTCAGAAACTTTGGCTAAAATTGCTGCTTTTGAAATTGGAATTATTTCTTGTGCAAGCAAATTAAAGTTCCACAAAAAAATAAATATTATTGATATGTAAATTAACTTCTTCATTCTTATTAATATTTTCTATTGCAAAAATAGCATGAAGAGAAGTCGTTGTAAGTAACATATGTTACTTACAAACAAATAAAATTATGAAAAGGATTAAGTAATTTTATTATCGCTCATTTCAATTAATACTAATTTAACATATGTAGGTAACAAATGTTACTTAATATATTTATGATTTGTAATATTTTTGTAATTCGTGAAAAATAAAACTTACATAGCAGCTATTTTAGCATTCTTATTTTTGGCAAAATTTTTTGCCATTGATGCCAATGGTTTAAATATATTATTTGGCGGAGATGAGATTACTTTTATAAAACCTAGTTGTAAAAAAGAAAACTCTTCAAAATTAGGAAATAATACAATGGATTTTTCACAAGTAGATTCAGAATCTCCACAAGAGATTTTAATGAGAGGCTTTTGTAATTCTCAGTTTCAATTTGAATTATATACTTGGGAAACAACTTTTTTAAAATTTATTCCTGTTTTCAACGAACATTCACCTTCAAATTTAAGTTATCGTTATTTAGATAACGATTCTCCACCACCTCGTTTAGTTTAAAAGTACTAACATTTTTTAAAAAATTTAAGGCGGTGTAACCGTAGTTGCTCCTTTGTACAATAAATAATTTTACAAAAGTTATATTACGGGTAGACACACTGTACAAAATCAAACTTTCAAAAACATTTTTAATGACAACAAAAACATCAGTTAACCCTCGTTCCATACAACTATTACGTATAATGGTAAGCGGTATATTTCTCGTGGCAGGTTTTAACCATTTAATCTATGTAGAAAAAACAGCACAACGAATTGAACAGGCAAACTTTAAAGGTATTGCTCATCTTTTTGGCGATCCACAGTGGCTTATTATTGCCTCTGGAATAGTAATGTTAGTAGCAGGTTCTTTATTCTTAATTGGATATAAAACAAAATGGGCTGCTATAATATTAATGGCAGTTTTAATTCCAATTACATTAACAGTTCAAGTAGGTCAAATAAATACACTTGGACCACTATTTAAAAACATAGCAATTTTAGGTAGTCTTCAATTCTTTATAATAAACAAAACCGATAACCTTTTAAAAACAAACAAGTTATGAAAACATATATTTTTAGTTCAATAATGATAATGATTACAATTTTTAGCAATGCAAATTTACAAGTACAAGAAATAAACACAAATAAAAACAACTACGTGGTTATGACTAAAAAAGTGGCACAGCTGCAGCCTATAATTTTAGCAGCAGAAGCACTTAAAGCAGAAGAAGGTAAGGATTTTGGAGATTTTGAAATTATTATTTGCGGGAAAGAAATTGGTGATATAACAGATCCAGAAAAAATAAATAAATTTATATCAAAAACACAAAAAGCAGGAGTAACTATAGTTGCATGCGGATTTTCACTAAATAAATTTAAAATCGATAGAAATACTGTTCCAAAAGAAATTAAAATTGTTGAAAACGGAATTTTACATAATTTTCAACTCCAAAAAAAAGGATATAAAAGTTTAAGCTTGTAAAATTGAAAACGTAATTAAAATTCATTAAAAATGAAAGAAAAGAAAAAACATAAAAAAATAAAAAAATCGTGGATTCAGAATGGAGTTATTATTCTAATAGCAATTACACTTTACGTTACGGGTTTACATAAAGAAGTTATTGGTTTTGCTCAAAGAGGAATTTTATTCACTGGATTAATGAATCCTGATGTAGAAGAAATTACACAAACTAAAGAAAACTCAACTACTTTAGAACTTATAAAAACCAATTTAAATTTAAAATTACTTGATAAAAACGGAAAAATCACTTCACTGGAAGATTTAAAAGGTAGAGTAATATTTTTAAATTATTGGGCAACCTGGTGTCCACCATGTATTGCAGAAATGCCTAGTATCAATAAATTACATGAAGAAATGGGTGATGATGTTACCTTTGTTTTGCTATCTTTCGATAAAGATTTTGAAAAGGCTATAGCTTATGACAAACGTAAAGGTTATAATTTACCCATTTATAAACAAGCAAGTAATTTACCTACAGCATTAAATTCTTCTGCTTTGCCAACAACATATGTTATTGATAAAAATGGAAATATTGCATTAACACATAAAGGAATGGCAGATTATAATACTACAAAGTTTAAAGACTTTTTAAAAAGTTTACAGTAATAAAATACTAAACATCTTTTATAAAAATACCCGAAAAATTTTTCTTTCGGGTATTTTAATTATCCTAATCAAGTTGTGAATTAATCTTTAAAATCTTCAACAGCATCACTTAAATCATAAACCGTTACATCTGCTAATTCTTTCTGAATAATACTACTTCCTGCAGCACTTCTGTAACCACCTGCACAATGCACAACTATTGGTTTACTTTCAGAAATCTCACTCGCAGTTTTTCGAAGTTCATTTAAAGGACGCGAAATAGCACTATCAAAAAATTTACCTTCTTCTACTTCACTTTTATTCCTAACATCAACAATTGTGTATTTATCTGGATTATTTTTGAAATCTTTTAAATCAAGTTTCGCTGTCTGTTTAAGTTGTTTATCTGAAAGTGTTATTACTTGTTTGACTTGTTTTTCGTAACCAATTTTAGCAACACGCTTTAATAAATTATCCTTATTTTCTTTATTATCAATAACCAAAGTAAATGCTTCTTTTGGCTTAATAATAGCTCCTAACCACGTTTCAAATTTTGACGCTTCTGTTTTTGCTTGAATATTAATACTTCCTTTTAAATGCCCTTTTTTAAAATCGGATTCTTCTCTTGCATCTACTATTAAACCTTTAGCTTCTGTATTTTCTATAAACGGAATTTTATCAATCGTAGGTTCTAAATTCGCAGTGCCTTCCTTATTTAAATCAACATTAAAACCAAAATAAGAAGGAATAAAAGGTTGGTCATCTAAAATATGACTTACAAATTCGTCTTCAGATAGATCTTGAAAAGCCCAATTCTCTTTTCGTTCTTTTCCTAAGGTACTCGAAGAGTCATCACTCATATTTTTCCCACACAAAGAGCCTGCACCATGAGCTGGATAAATGATTGTTGCATTTGGTAAATGTGTAAATTTATTTTTAATTGTATAATACATACTCTTTGCTAAATCTTCTCTTTTAGCATTTTTATTATCAGCTTTCTCTCTTAAATCTGGTCTTCCCACATCGCCAATAAATAATGTGTCTCCAGAAAACATTACATAATTATTAGCTTCATCATTTGCAATAATTGTAATACTATCTGGTGAATGCCCAGGCGAATTAATTGCAGAAAATGTAATATTTCCTATCTTAATTGTGTCTCCGTCATCAAAGGTTTTATGCGGATAATCTGCCTTAACCAATTTACTTACATATATTTCTGCGCTAGTTTCTTTATGGATTTGCAAATGACCACTCACAAAATCTGCATGTGGATGCGTTTCAAAAACAGCTTTTATTTTTACATTATGCTTTTCTGCTAACTCATAATATGGCTTTGGATCTCTTGAAGGATCTACAATTGCCATTTCATTATTACTTATTAAAGCGTATGAGTAATGCGCTAATGGTTTGTCTTGAAATTGTATAATATTCATAATTTCTAATCTTTATTTTTTATTAAACTTATAAATAATTCCATTCCTTGCCTATTAGAATAAGAATTATAACATGGTTCCATTTTTATATCTTTAAAATATGGAGAAAAATAGATTAAATATTCATTTGTATTTCCACCAAAAGGCGGATGATCTTCGTTGAGTTTTGCCTCAAAAAGCAACCCAACTAATTTGCCTTTTCCCTTTAAAATTGAATACATTTTTTCTGCATATTTTGCTCTTAATTCAGGATTAATTGCACAGAAAAAAGTTTGTTCAATCATTAAATCAAACGATTCTTCTAAATCGAAAAAGTTAGCGTGTATTAATTGTGATGCTGGAAAATCTGGAACTCTTTTTTTAATATTAGCTAAAGCAATTTTAGACACATCTACTACAAAAACATTTTTAAAACCGTTATTAAATAAATATTCTGCTTCGTGAGAATTGCCTCCTCCAGGAATTAATATTTTTAAATTCTTGTTTTCTAATTGATCAAAATAGGCTTTTAAAGGTGGAGAAACTTCGCCTAAATCCCAACCAATCTTGTTGTTTTTATATTTATCATTCCAAAAATCTGCTGATAAATCCATACATTAATTTTATTATTATCTTCATAAAAACACCTGCTTTTAAAAAACAGGTGTTTTCCCCAATTAACTATTAAAACTAACTAAAGCTTTTAATAATTTTAATTAAATCATTTTTTTGAACAGCACCAGATTGTTTCCAAACTTCTTTGCCTGCTTTGTATAATATAAATGTTGGTACGCCTCTCACTTGGTATTTTGCAGCTAAAGATTGGTTTTTATCAACATCAATTTTAATAATTGATATTTCATCTCCCAAAACATCTTTTACTTCTTTTAATATTGGACTCATTGTTTTGCATGGTCCACACCATTCAGCAAAAAAATCTACTAAAACAGGTTTCTCTTGATTTATTATTTCCGAAAATTTACTCATAATTTAAATTTATTTATTTTGAAAACCTTATCCTTTAAAAAATAGTTTTATCATTTACTTGTTCAAAGATAAATAATTACGCTGTTTTTTTTAGTAACATAAGTTACACTTGTTTTGAAGAGTCAATAAAATAATCGTTTAAAAAAGAGTCGAAAAATTATAGTAATTAAAGCTCTAAAACCTTAATACTATTTCTATAAAGCTTTATTTTTTTCTCATTTTCGAGTTTTTTTAGCAATCTAGAAACAACAACTCTTGAGGTATGTAAATCTTCAGCAATTTGTTTATGTGTGGTTGTTAACTCATCATTATTGTTAACCATTGCTTTATCTTTTAAGTATTTAAAAATGCGTTCGTCCATCTTTAAAAAAGCAATTGTATCTACAGCTTGCAAAAGCTCTTCCACTCTATTATGATAACTTTGTAGTATAAAAGATTGCCAAGTTTTGTAGCTACTCAACCAATCTGTCATTTTTTCTTTTGGTAATAGAATTAGCTCAACATCTGTTTCTGCAACCGCTCTAATTTTACTTTTTGTTTGTCCCATACAACAAGAAAGTGTCATGGCACAGGTATCTCCTTTTTCTAGATAATATAAAACTAATTCATCTCCATTTTCATCTTCTCTTAAGATTTTTATGGCACCAGAAATTAGCAAAGGCATCGATTTTATAAAATCTCCTAACTCTATAATTGTAGTATTAGCAATAAAATTTTTAGAAATACCTACTTTTGCAATCTCATCTATTAGATTTTGCTCAAATAAATACCCAAAGTTAAGTTGTAAATCACTTTTCATTTCAATACATAAATTAACTATAAATTTAATGAAATGATTTGACAACCCCTAAGAAAGTAATGCTAAATATCTTGCTTCTCTTTTGCTTTTTTATCAGTATTCATCAGCAGAAAAACAGCTGCAACCAAACCAATTACAACAATCACAAAAACACCAATAACGATAGTTCCATTTAGCCAAGAGACAAGAGGAATGTTTAAAAAATTCATAAGACTTATAATTTAGAGCGTAAAATTAACACTTATAGCATTCTTAAATTATGATAAAAGTCAGTTTCTTAAAATTTAATATTCATAATATCGCCACTCAATTGTAATAATTGGAGCTCAATCAACTTCGCATCAAACTTTGCATTATTGTAGGCAGTTTTAGAGTTGATTAGGTTAATTTGTGCTTGCCTAAATTCTACAGAAGATATCTGACCCAATTTAAAACGCTCTTGAGTTCTATCGAAATTATTTTGATTTGTTAACACATTTTGTTCTTGTGCTGTTAAGATAAATAACTGATTGTTATAGTTTTCCCAAGTATTTTTTAAATTATTTTCGATATTTACTTTTTGTTGCTCTAACAATATTTGCTGATTGTCTAACGCTATTTTAGCATTCGCAACTCGTGTTCTTGTGCTTCCACCATCAAAAATATTCCATGTTAAGTTGATGCCAGCATTTAAACCATTTGAAGTAATTAATTTTGCACCAAAAGGATTGATTAAATTCTCGTTTTCTGTTCTATTAAAACCATAAGAAGCATTAAAACCTAAAGAAGGTAAAAAGTTCGCTTTGTTTATTTTAATGTTGAATTCGCTAATTGCAATGTTGGTTTCTCCTTGTTTTAAAAGGGCGTTATTCTCTAAAGTTTTATTTTTTAAATCATTATAATTCAACATTGTATTATAATCAACCTCAGTTTCTACCACATAATTTATATCTTCTTTAGACCCTAAAATTACATTTAAACCACGTTTTGCATTGTTTAATTGTTGCTTGGCTGTAATTAATGTAATACTATCATTATTCACATCTACTTGTGCATTTAAGTACTCTAATCTTGTAGATTGCCCATAATCATATTGATATTGTGCACGTGTTAAACGTCTTTTAGAAATGGTTAAAGCTTCTGATAAATTATTGGTGTTTTCTGATAAACGAGCAATTTGAAAATACACTGTAAACAACTGTAAATAGGTGTTTTCAATTGTTTCTTTGGCTTGCAATTCTGTTAAATTATACGTTTTTTGTAATTGTTGATAATTGTATTTTCTACCTAAACCATCAAAAATTGTATAGTTTACACCTAAAGAGGCATTATAGTTTTTTGCGACAACTCCATTTCCAGCAATTTCAGCATCGTTTCCAGTATCTCTATCTGTTAATATTAAACTTTGATTATTTCTGCTATAATTTGCGCCAGATGTTAAAGCCACAGTTGGCAAAGCACCTCTATTGTAAATACTTGTATTATTTTCGGCAACTTCTAAATTATTATTGGCAATTTTAATCCCAAAATTATTTTCTAAGGCAATTGTTAACGCTTCTTCTTTGGTCAAAATTTCTTGAGAAAACCCTTTGACAGTCGATAAAAAAACGACTAATAATATTGTATTTTTAATGATCTTCATCTTCGTCAAATTTAGATTCTATAATAGCTCTTTCTACTTCCTCTTTTGTTACTTTATCTCCAGTTTTTAACCATTTTATACTCATTTTTATAGAGTTAGAAATAGATAATAATAAGGGTAACATTACCAACGTTAAAATGGTTGCTATTCCAATTCCATAAGAAATAGAAATTGCCATAGGTTTTAAAAATTGTGCTTGTCTACTTTTCTCTAATAATAATGGCGCTAAACCTGCAATTGTTGTTAAAGACGTTAAGAAAATAGCTCTAAAACGAGATTGACCAGCTTTGATTAAGGCATCATCAAACTTTAAACCTTCTTTTAAATAACTGTTGAATTTTCCTATTAAAACCAATCCATCATTAACCATAATTCCAATAAGTGCAATAATTCCTAAAAAGGATAATATTCCAATTGGGAAATTATGAAAATAATGTCCTAACACAATACCAATCATACTAAAAGGAATCATTATTATTAATAAAATTGGCTGACTGTAAGAACGAAATGTGAACGCAATTACAATATAAATCAACATTAAAATTATCGGTAAAACAACATTTAAAGAATCTGTTGTTTTTTTAGCTTCTCTATTTTGACCTTCGTAAAGTGGAGATACAGAATGGTGCTTAGAAATTATTGCAGGCATTACTCTGGCTTTAATATCGTCTAAAACTTCTGTTGCACTTGTTTCTAAATCTTTTAAATCTGCAGTAACTTGAATCTCTCTTTTTCCATTTAAGTGATTGATAGCAATATCTCCTCTTTTTATGGTATACGTTGCTATTTCAGAAAACGGAATTCTTGTTCCATTTGGTGCTACAATTCGCATATCATCTAAGTTTTTGATGGATGATCTGTCTTTTCTGTCATAACGAACCCAAACTTTAATTTCGTCTTGACCTCTTTGAAAACGTTGTGCTTGAAAACCGAAAAATCCACTACGAATTTGCGCCATTACAGATTGTAAATTCAACCCTAATAAATAGGCATTATCTTTTAAGACGATGCTTAATTCTTTAATTCCTGCAGGATCGTTGTCTGAAATATCTTTTAAGAGCGGATTGTTTTCTAACTCTTGTTTTAGTTCTTCTTTAGCAGCTTTAAGTTCATCAATATTATTCCCTAACAAAGAAACTGCAACTGGACTACCTCCAAAATTACCTCCAGAACCAAAAATTAAACTTTCTACACCATAAACTTTCCCTACTTTATCACTTATAGAATTTGTTATTTCTGGTGATGAAAAGTCTCTAGCTTCTCCAGGTAATAAGTTAACTGTTAATGTTGCATTTCCACTTCCAGGACCCACTCTTTTTATAACGTTTTCTATAACTTGAAAATCTCCAGATTGTTTTGCTGAATATTCTTTGTTAACCAACCAAACTTTTTCTTCTATAGATGATATAATAGAATCTGTAATTTGCTCATTTGTTCCTTGTGGCATTGTCAATGCTATTTGCACTCGATCACTTGCAATTCTTGGAAAAAAAGATTGTTGCACAATACCAGCATCCATTGCTAATTTGCTGAAAATTACCAAAGCAATTGGAATGGCAAAAGCGAAAAATTTATTTTGTAAACAAAATTTTAGAAAAGGCATATAAAAACCATCTCTTACTTTAACTAAAAAAGTATCTGCTAACTTGTTTACTTTATTGAAAAAAGTATCTATAAAATTTTTCTTTTTCTCTTCCCCATTTTCTAATCTTTTTCTATCTAAAGCTTTAGAGTGTGCAATATGTGCAGGTAAAATTACTAAAGCTTCAATTAAAGAAACAACTAAAGTTAATATTACAATTACTGAAACTTCACTAAAGAAATCACCCATTCTTCCATCCACAAAAAAGAAGGTAGAAAAAGCAATTATTGTTGTTAAAATTGCGGATACAATTGGCGGAATTACTTCCATTGTTCCATCGATTGCTGCCTGAATTTTAGATTTTCCTAAATCGTAATAATGATGATAAATATTTTCTCCAATAACAATTCCATCATCAACCAAAATACCAATAACGATAATCATCCCAAAAAGCGATAATACGTTTATGGTAACATCAAATTGTGCAGCAAAAATAAACATCCCTAAAAATGCAACTGGCAATCCAAAAGCTACCCAAATTGCCAAACGTAAGTTTAAGAAAAGCGCTAAAAAGAATAAAACAAGTAAAATACCTACAACTCCATTTTCTATCAATAATCTTGTTCTTCCATTTAAAGAAATTGAAGAATCACTAGAAATATTTAATTGTACATTTTGGTTTTCTTGATTAAATTGATGAATGTATTCTTTAATTTTATCTGCAGAGGTAAGTAAATCTTCATTGTTGGTATTACTTACAGTTACATTAATTGCTAAATTGCCATTATAAAACAATCTATCTGGAGTTTCTGACCACGTATCTCTAACCTCTGCAATATCTTTTAATCGAATTATATTACCATTTGTTTCTGTTCTAACAATAATACTTTGCAATTCTACTCCATAATAAGAACGATTACTTGCTCTAATTAAATAGTCTTCTTCAACAGTTTTTATATTTCCACCAGTAATTAAAATATTAGAATTCTGTACTGCAACTGCAACTTCTGCAAAAGTCATGTTATAAGCACGTAAATCGTTTTCTCTAACTGCAATTTCTATTTCTTCATCTGGAAAACCAGATATTTCAACTTGCGAAATTCCTTCAATACCCCTTATTTCATTTTCTACATTTCTGGCATATTGTTTTAAAGATTTTAAAGAAATATTTTCTCCACTCACAGAAAAACTGATGGTGGGCCTAATATTTTCTACTTTAGCAATTACAGCTGGCTCCATTCCAGAAGGAAATGAAGGAACTCTATCTACTGCATTTTTTACATCTGTTAAAACAATATCTATATTTTTTCCTCTTTCTACTTCTATACTAACTGTAGCAGAATTTTCTCTTGATACAGATGTTAAACGTTCTACACCAATAACTCCTTTTAAATTGTCTTCGATTTTTAAGACAACACCTTCTTCCATTTCTGTAGGAGAAGCTCCTGGATATGTTAAAGAAATATTTATTAAATCTGAATCTACTAAAGGAAAAAAGGACGATTTCATGCTAAAAACACCAATCGACCCAAAAACAATAAATGCGATAATCATTACATTTACTGCAACAGGATATTTTATAAAATAAGTAATTATTTTTTTCATTGTATGCTGAGTTTATATCAGTATTTGTACTATCAATCTTTTTTACCAATATTTACAATCATACCATCAAAAGCGCCTGGAAAAGGTTGTGCTAAAATTTTATCATTGTCTTTTAATCCTTTTATAACCACGTTTTCTGCACCAAAATAAACAGTATTTATTTCTGTCAACATTAAAACGCTATCATTTTTAACAGTATACACAGCATTGTTATTTACCAATAATTTTCTTGAAATTTCAATAGCATCCGTTTCTGATTTTGCAACCAAACTTGCTTCTAAAAACATCCCTTCTTTTAAATCCGGATCTTTTACTTGAATATAGGCATTTATGGTTTGCGAAATTTGATCGATTCTTCCATTCACTCTCACAACTTTCCCTTCGTAAGTTTTCGATTTGTTTGAACTTGTAAGTTCAACTGCATTGCCAACTTTTAATAAATCTGCAAATTCAGAATTCACAGAAACCTCCAACTCATAAATATCTGTATCTATAAACTCGCCTAATTTTTGGCCAGATCTTACCAAGGTTCCAGAAGTTACCAAAGTTTCTATTAAAACTCCTTTAAAAGGTGCTCTTATTAAATGTTTCGACAAACGAACTTCTAAATTTTTAACATTGTAGTAAGCCGTTAAAATTCCACGTCCAGAAATAAAATATTTTTCTTTGTCCGATGAAAAACTAGGCAATTTTGGAATCGATTTATCAATATCGAAACTTTTTAAATAGTCTTCCCATTTTTTAAAATCTGATGAAAAATCTAAACGTAAATCTGGTAAAACAGCTGTAATTAAATTAAATAAATTACTCTTTTGCGATTTTAAACTTGCTCTAAATTCATCGCTATTAATGCTTAACAGAATTTCGCCTTTATTATATGCTGTTCCAGGTTTAAAAGCCTTATTAGAAGTATTTAAAACACCTTGAACTTCTGAGAAAATATCAATTTTATTTTTGGCAACCAGATTACCATTGGCAGTTAAAATAATCGGAACTTCCGTGTTTTTAACATTTTTTACAAAAACTGTATTGATACTTTTTTTAAATGTCGGTTTTGGTTTTTGATTATTATCGATAAAATAATTTCCTAATAAAATTGCACCAATAATTAATAAAACTCCTAGAATAGCTAGAATAATTTTTCTCATCGTTATTTAGTTGAAGTATACTTGAAAAAAAAATCAAGTTTATAATATGATTGCAAAGATACTTTTTAACTGACTTTAGGTAGATTAACTTAAAAAAAAAATGTTAAAGAAACGTTATAATTTTTATTTTTAAAATCTTAATTTTTAAAACGAGTTATTTTTAAGAACTTTGCAAGACTAATAAATGGTAAATCAATTCCTTGAATTTCTGTAAAAAAAACGACAACGCACTTTTTTTTTCTTCTATTAATGAAATTCCCAATACTATTTGGAATATTCTTAATTGCGCAGAAAACAAGTATTTTAGTAAGGATTTTTTAGCTTCTATTGAAAAAAATCACTCAAAAATTAACTTTATTTATGTTGTTTTAGTTGATGACAAAAAACAGCCAAAAGCATTTGCATCTATACAAATTGTTGATTTTTATTTAAATTCTGTCGATAATAATTTTGAGGATTTTACAAGCAAATTAAAAACTGTTGCTCGTAAACTGCATATTTTTCCTGATAAAAAACCTTTAAAACTATTGATTTGTGGCAACACTTTTGTTAGTGGCGAACATGGTATTTTTATCAAACAAAATAATGATAAAAAAATTGTGATCAAAGAATTAGCAAAAGCAATACTACATTTTGTAAATGCTGATAAAAATCTAAAAATTGATGCATTTCTTTTAAAAGATTTTATAAATGAATCGCTTTTTATTGCTGATGAATTAAAAGATTACAATTACAATCCTTTTTTAGTAGAACCCAATATGGTTCTACAAATAGATGAAAATTGGCAAAATTTTGAGGACTATTTAGCAGCCATGAAAACAAAATTTAGAGTGAAGGCAAAAAAGGCAATTCAATTAAGTACAACCATACAAATTGAAAATGTTACGTTAGAAAACATCGACAATCAGTTGCCAAAAATGACTGAACTCTACAAAAAAGTAGCTACAAACGCGGCTTTTAATTTGGGTGATTTTAACTTAGCTACTTACAAAGATTTTAAAGAAAAATTGGGCGAAAACTATATTCTAAAAACCTATTGGTTAGAGGATAAAATGGTTGGTTTTATGTCTGGTATTATCAACCAAAAATCTTTAGATGCACATTTTGTAGGGATTGATTATCAACTAAATAGAAAATATGCCATTTACCAGAAAATGCTATATAATTATATAGAAATTGCCATCAATAAAAACTTAAAAACAATTAATTTTGGCAGAACTGCAAGTGAAATTAAGAGTTCTGTTGGTGCAGAACCACAAGATTTAACGATGTATCTTCGTCATAAAAAAAGCATTACAAACAAAATTTTAAAACTATTTTTGCAACGTGTACAACCTACACCTTTTCATCAACATTTTCCCTTTAAAACTATAAACCTTCATGAAAAACAGTAAAGAACTTATTGAACTTTTATCTTTAACAAATTTAGAAAAAAATAAATTTTCTGGCGAAAGTGTAACTATTGGAAGTAAAATAGTTTTTGGTGGGCAAGTTTTAGCGCAAGCTGTAAACGCAGCTTACAGAACAATTCCTAAAGATAGGTTTTTACATTCGCTACATTCTTACTTTTTAGAAGCTGGAGATTTAACGATGCCTATTGAATATGATGTTGCAGAAGTAAGAAATGGTGGTAGTTTTTCTACAAGAAGAGTTACTGCTAGTCAAAAAGGAAGAACCATTTTTATTATGGCAGCTTCTTTTCATATAAAAGAAGATGGTTTTGAGCATCAAACAGCTATAAAATCAGAGATTAAACAACCTGAGGAATTGTTAAGTTGGGAAGAAATGGTTGTAAAGTTTGGCGACTTTTTACCAAAGAGAATTTCATCTTTTTTAAATATTGAAAGACCAATCGACTTTAAACCTGTTCATACACCAAATCCTTTAGAACCAAAAAATCTACCTGCAAAAGAGGAAGTTTGGTTTAAATTAAAAGGTGATATTCCTAAAATGGATTTGCAGATGAAACATCAAGTTTTAACCTATATTTCTGATTATAACGTACTAAATGCAGCTTTTAATCCGAGTGCCAAAGACTATAATTTTGGCAATACAATTACTGCTAGTTTAGATCATTCTATGTGGTTTTTTAGAGATTTTGAGTTTGATGATTGGATGCTTTTTTCAGCAGAATCGCCAAACGCATTTGGAGCTAGAGGTTTGTCTAAAGGAAATATTTTTACAAGAGATGGCAAATTAGTAGCTTCTTTTGCGCAAGAAGGATTGATGAGACCAATAAAAAAGTAGGCAGTTTTTTAGTCTTCAGTTGGCAGTATTAAGTCGCAGTTTACAGATTAAGTATTAAAAATTATAAAATCGATACAATGAGTTCATTTATATATGTATTAACAACAAATGGAGTGCTATTTTTAATTAGTGTTATATTTTGGAAATTTCCGCCAAAAAAAATAAACAGACTCTATGGTTATAGAACTCCAAAAGCAATGCAAAATCAGCAAATTTGGGATTTTGCTAACACCAATTTTAACCAAACATTTTTAATGTATAGTGGTTTTTCTTTAATTGGTGGTTTGCTATTAGCCAAATTTTCTGTGATAGAATTAACTTGGGAACCAATGGTTTTAGTAATGCTATCGCTTGTTGTAAGCATTATAAAAACGGAACGTGCTTTGAATGATAATTTTACAGATGAAGGTAAAAAGAAAAAGTAAATTTATTATTTAATTAAAAATACTTTGCTCTTTTTGATATTTAAAACCTTGAATATTGCTGAGGTCTAAAATACTATGAAATAAAAAATCTGTCGTAATTGAGTCGTTTTTTTTCAACTTCATGTTATCTACTTTTAACGGATAACTTTTTTCAAAATTATCTGAAAACCAAACTAACATTGCAGGGTTTTTAGATGCTTTGTGTTCTTGAGCATGAAACCATTTACCATCTTCACCCAATGTTTCTCCATGATCTGAAAGGTAAATTAATATGGTTTTTTTTGAAGATTTTTCTAATTTATTAATTAAGTCATTAAGAAAATAATCTAAATATAAAATTGTATTATCATAAGAATTAATAAGTTGTTCTTTGGTTGATGCACCAACATATTTACTTGTAACAATGGGTTTAAAATGCTCAAAATCTGTATTAATCCTACTATTATAATACCAATGACTTCCTATCATATGTAGTGTAGAGATTTTGTTATTTTCAGGAAGACTATCAACAGAAAAGTACTGTAAAAGGTTTAAATCTTTTTGTTTCTTAAAACTTAAAACTGAATGGAATTTATCGATTATAGTTACAGATTTGTTTGTATTTACAATATTTTCATAGCTTTTTTCTAAAGATTGATTTCCAATCCATTCTGTACTAAAATTAGCCTTCTCAAGAACACTGTACAAACTTACCAATTCTCTACTTTTAGTTTCATTTATTGATTTATCCGTTAATATTTGAGGTACACTTATAGCTGTATACGTTAATGGTGTGTATACTTTTTGAAAGGAAACTAAATTTTTCTGCTGTGTAAGTTTAGGCAATGTATTTCTGTGATAACCATTTAACGATAAGTGATCTGCTCTTAAAGATTCTCCTAACACAAAAATAATATGTAAATTTTCTTCTTTGGTTAAAATGTTCTCTTTTACATCTTTCAGCTTAAGATTAGGTTTCTTTAAATAGCTTACAAAAGAATAGTAAACATTATAAGGTAACTTTCTTTTTAAAGTACCATATTTATAATTTTCTACTAAAAAAAATACTGAAATACCAATAATAGCAACAACTAATAATGGAGATTTTATAGTACTAAATTTTGAGTGCTTAAATTTTCTAATCCAAAGTAATAAAGAGACTAAAGCTACAGATAAATATAGTATAAATTCCAAACTTAAAACATCGATAGCAATATCTGTATTTGCCTCTAATGTAGCTTGTATTAAAGCAACTCCAATAGTAATATCTTGTGTATAAACCCAAAAAGATAATGAAGCAATTATAATAAAAAGAACTGGAAAAAGGATTCTAAAAATCTTATGAAATAAACTAAATATATAGACAAAACCAAATACCGAAAACTGTAGTAATAAAAAATGGCATAAATAAATAAGGCAGGCTTTGAAATTTCCAAACGGAATATGAACATAAGATGCAATCGTTATAAAAATTGCAATTAATATATTTAACCCTAAGTGAAATTTAATTTCTTGCTTTAGCCTTAATTTTTCCATTTAAAATTGGTACATATTTGTTTATAAAAATAAGAATAGGATACAAAAGTATTAACTGAACAATTACAAGAATTATTTTTTCAATTTCATTAAAATTAAAAATTTTCAATCCTATAGTAAGCCATAAAATTAGCTTGATTGCTGTTAATATTCTTAAATGTAATGCTAAAACAGGAATTGTATTTTTCCCAAAGTAACTTAGAACTTTAATTTCTTTAATCTTTTTAAATGCTAACACCCAAAAACCAATACCAACAATTGCATTCAGTAAAAATTGAAATTCGTTAACATAAGAAGATCTGTACATATCTACTTTTACAAGTAAAAATAAAGCACATAATAAGTGCATTACAAAGAAAACGAAAAAAAGTAAATTTTGATTCTTAACAGTTTTTTTTTCGAGTATAAAAGCTTTTAGATAATAAGCTAATGCATAAAATGAAAGCGCAACTAAGGAAACATCTAGACTCCACAAAACGTGTGTTTTAAATATTCTAGGAATTAAAAAACCAATAGTTATTAATATAAAGAGTATTAGTATTTGATATTTTTTTATTTTAATCTTTTTTACCAAACCAAAAATTAAAAAACTTGAAAATATAGCAGGTAAAAACCACATAGGAATTCCCCAACTCATATACTCATGATCTCCTTGTGCATAAAAAATACCTATAAAATTCTTTAAGGGGCTATAATTTGTAATAACAGAATCTCCGAATTTTCTACCGACAAAAAACCAAAATAAAAACAATAAAAAACTCCACAAAAAATAAGGAATCAAAATCTGATTTGCTCTTTTTTTTATGAGTTTTAAGTTAATTGTATCTGGATGAAAAAGCCCTCCAATAAAGAAAAACAGAGGCATATGAAATGTATAAATATAACTTTCTAAAAAAGGGAAATTATGTCCATAAATTACTAAAATAATTCCAAACCCTTTTAATTGATCTACCCAATTTATTCTTCTTTTTATAGGGTTGCTCATGTTTGATAGTTCATAAAAAAATTCTAATTTTTAATTTTTCTCTAAATTTAATAAAATTGAGAATACAAATATTAAAAATTAGCCATTAAAGACACTGAGAGATTTCTACCAGGAGAAGAAACTCCAGAAGCAAATTCTATATAATGTTCGTCTAAAATATTATCTAACCTTGCTTGTAAAGAAAGATTTTTATTTACATTATAACTTCCATTTACGCCAAAAGTCATCCAACTTGGAGCTCCATAAAACTTATTCACATCATCAGTTGCATTTGCATCTACAATTGGGGTTAAGTCGTGATTATCTATGCCTTCTGTAAAGTTAAAATCTGTAATATCTTTTTTATTATTGAACCTAAAAACAGCTCCTAATTCTATCTTTTCTTTTGCATAATTAATTTCAAATTGGCCAAATAAAGGCGGAATTGAAGATAAAGGTTCTTCAGTATCATACGTTCTTCCTTTTGTATAGGTGATAAAACCAGAAGTATTTATTGTTTTAGAAATTTTCCCTAAATAATTTAAAGTATATCCAAAAATATACGCATTTCCTTTATTCTGGTTGTTTACTGCATTTCCAAATTCACCATCAAATTCAACTTGTTTTATACTTCCATCTGTATTATACACAAAATCTCTTTGTATGTAATTGTCTAATAAAGTGTAATATATATTTGCTCCAAGTCGAAATTTTCGGTTGTTAAAATATTTTAAAACTCCAATTTCTGTATTGTATGCAAATTCAGGATCTACCATAATATTTGGGATTGTTACATTTCCCGATTTTTCACGAACCCTACCAATATCATCTATATTGGGAGAACGAAAACCTGAAGACAAAACACTATTTAATTGCCAATTTCTAGACGGTTTATAAACGTAACCTATAGTTGCTGTAACTGCAGAATTATTTCTACTTAACGTCAAAGATTCAAAATCTAAAAAAGATTCATCTATCCAAGTAGCATTTTTATGAGTATTTGTAAATCTTATTCCTGTATTTAAGGTAGATTTTGGACTTAAATCTTGTCTATAATCGACATAAACTGCAGATGTTAAAAAGCTACTTCCACCATCTGGATAACGTGATTGTACTTTAAAATCGTTCGAAAAACCAACAATTTCATTATTAAGAATATCTAAAGTTTTTCCATATGAATTTGAGCCAACATCATTGTAAGCAATCTCAAAACCATAAGAAAGTATGCGTGTTTTATCTTCTGTAATTGGCACAGAGAAATCGCCATTTACACTGAATACATTCACGGTTTCTTCTCTATATGATCTATCTAAACTACCAAATTTACGTTGAATTCTGCTTTCTTGTATATTTTGATAAGCAGTTGTAATTGTACCACTTTCTAACCAATTTTTATCAGGATTGATCAATAATTGCGTTGATAATAAAAATCTTTTTTGAGGACCATAATACCATTCAGCAAACTTCAAAGATGAAGTATCTGTAACATCTTTCAACTCATTTAAACGATCAAAACGTTGAATATCTGAAGATGTAGAGTATTGAAGGTTGATTTTTAAATCTGTATTTTTTGATAAAGGAACATAAAATTTTTGTAAAAAATCAGTTTGATTATATCCTGTATTTCTTAACAAATTAGGATCTGAATTTGGTGTAGGATTTTCTGCATAATTACCATTCACATTCTCAGAATAATAAAATACTTTTCCCCAATCAGAAAAACCATGATTTCTGTTTTCACCTGCTCTTAAATTTCCAAAATCTGAATATGAGATGCTTGTAAAAGAAGCCCAATTATTAAAGCTTACTTCTGCAGAAACACTGGTTGTAATTTCTTGATTAACCGTTGAAAATCTTGAAAACAATTCACTTTTTACGGTTGTTTCTTCAGATAATGTTGGCGTTTTTGTATAATAATGAATAACACCTCCTAAAGCATCACTTCCATAAATTACAGATGATGGTCCAAAAATAACTTCTGTTTTATCTAGCAAATTAGGTGATAATGTAATTGAGTTTTGCAAATGTCCTTTTCTGTAAATTGCGTTATTCAATCTGACACCATCAACCACCAACAAAACTCTGTTAGATTCCATTCCACGAATTACAGGACTTCCTCCTCCAAATTGAGATTTTTGTACTTTTATTCCTGGAATTGCAGCCAATAAATCTGCGGATGTTTGTGGAGATATTTTTCGAATATCTTTGATGCTTAAAACTGCTATTTGTTCAGCAATTCTCTTTGATTTTTCATCTTTCTTAAAAGAAGAAATTATAACTTCATCTAACTCTTCAGATTCTTTCGTTAAATACACTACAAAATTTTGATTTGCTAATAAAGATTTTTTGATTTTATAAACAGCATAAGACAAATGAGAAAAAAAGATAATTTCATTTTCTTTAATCGATGAAACATTCATGAAACCATCATTATCAGTAATTAAACTAACAGTATTGGCTTCATTAAAAACAGTAACATTTTTAACACCCTTACCTGTTTCTTCGTCTAAAACTTTAACTTTTTGTGCAAAAGAAATGGTACTTAATAAACATATAAATACAAAAAATAAATTCTTCATCATCAACTAAAAATGGTTTCTAAAACTTGTAAAGATTTTGGTTTTCTAAAACTGTCCAAATGTAACTTAAAATACTCAATTATCATTTGCAAAACCAACTGCCTCTCGTTTTTGCTGTAAGAGACATTTTCTATACTATCAAAATTTATGCCTAACAGCTTTTTAAATTGATGAAAATCATTTTTAAAGAGCACATTTTTATCAGTAGTATTATCAGAAAAATTACCTTCTAAAAGATTAAAACCAATTTTATCTTTCTTTGATGTATCTGGATAAAAGCCTAAAAAGCCTGTTAAATTCAATAAAAAAAGCAAGTGGAAGTTTGCAATCTTATCATGAACATCAAACCAAATAAAAGCCGTTTCTAAATAGCTATATAATGTTTTATTTTGTTCTTCTTCTTGAATAGAACTCGCTAAAATTTCTGATAAAAAAAACACCACAGATTGTTTAATAATATCTGTATGAATTGTTTTGTAAGGGTTTACAACTTGCACTTCTTTAATGGAATTTAGAGTGCCTTTTGTGTTGTGTTTTGCAATTATTTTTAACTGCGTTAAAGGTTGAAAATAGGCTGCTTTAATTCCTGTTTTTTTGGGCTTTAAAACACCTCTTAACAAATAACTTTTCACACCTTCTTCTTCTGTATAACATTTTACAATTAGGCTAGTATCGCCAAATTTTAGCGAACTTAAAACAATTGCTTTCGTATTTACAATGCCCATTAATTTACAATTGCAATTTTTGTTGTAGCAGTTTCTGAACCATCATTATTCGTTAATAAAACAATGTAAACACCAGAAGCTACACTTCTTCCAGCCAAGTTTTTTTTGTCCCAAATTACTTTACCACCTTGTAATTGCTGTCCTTCTACAACATTGGTTTCATAAACTAAATTACCTGCAACATTTAAAATTTTAACATTGGTTCCTTTTGGTAAATTGGTTCCATTTCTACCATCAATAGTAATAGTTTCATGATTTTTTAAAGCAGGATTTGGATATGCATACACTTCTCCTAAGCTTTCACCAAAAGGCGAAACGTTACTATTATAAGCTACAATACCATTATCTGTAGCAAAATAAACTTTTCCATTGGCATCATCTACTCTAATTTTTAAAATTCTGTTAGAAGGTAAAGGTGAATTTGATTTGCTAAAATTTGCTAAAGTTGTTTGCCCTGAAGGATTTGTATATAAAGCACCTCCATTATCTGTACCAAACCATTTATTATCTGCACCATCAACAAAAATAGTATTGATTCTTTGATCTCCTAACAAACGTTCTCCTACTCCATTTTCTTCAATAATTACAGGTTGTGCATTTAACACTTCTGCATCAAAAACTGTGGAAGCATTTCTAAAAACAACCATGCCATTTCTGGTTCCTAACCAAATTCTATTGCTCTTATCTACTGCAACTGTAAGCACATCTGTTTCTGGTAAATTACCAAGATTTGGTGTTGCAATTAACGCTCTTTTTCTGTTGCCATTTTCATTAAAAGCATACACGCCATTTCTTCTGGTTCCTATCCAAACAGTGTTATTATTATCGATTGTAATTTCGCTTAAACCAAAAGCAAAAATGGTTTGTAGAGAACTAATATTAAAACTACTCCATTGACCTGAAGGCGATAGTTTTTTCAGCTCATCACCAGTATTAATATTTGCAACCCATAAATTACCTTGTCTATCAAATTTAGTTGCTGTAATTCTAACAGTAACTCTGTTTGGTATTGTAGGTTCTAAATCTTCTAAACCACTATTTAAGTGATTATAAAAAGTTTTTATTTCATCATTTTCTACCACCATTAACCCTCCAGTAGAAACACTATTTATATCTCTTGTATCTCCCATAGAACTTATATAAACTCTATTTTCTGCATTGGGATCTATGGCAATATGATTCAAATCAGTTACTGGAAAATCTGGATCATACTTAGAGTTTATCCAATTTTCTCCATTAAAATGACTAAATCCTTTTTTAAAGAAGAGTGACCCATAAAACGCACTATATCCTCCATAAACAACCCAAAGATCATTGTTCTTTACTTCTATAGCAAAAACACCATTTTCTAAAGGACCTTCTGGATGAATTTCTTGATATTCATTGCCACTAGCAATCGTAGTTTTTAAAATTCCGAATTCTTTTGTGCCAATATAAATAGTGTTATTATCGAAAAAAGCATTTGCTGCAGTAAAATCGAAATCTAAAACTGTATTAAATTCTATGGTTTGATTTTCAGAAATATCTAATACAATTATTTTTTTATTTAACGTTACTATTAAATTAAGAAGTGATGAATTTAAATTTACAATTGGTTCAAAAAAATTTCTCACTAAAGTTAAAACATTGTTATTTAGCTCCAATAAATTTGAATTTTCTGTTACGTAAATCTTATTATTAAAATTTTTAATATGACTAAAATTCCGCCCATTAAATTGCTGTTGCCAATTATTAAAATCGATTAAAAGATTGCTATTTACATCTGCATTAAAAATACCATCTTCTGTAGCTGCATAAATTTTATCACCATTAATTAATGTTTTATTGATGTTTAAAGATGTGGAACCATTACCTATAAAAAAAGTATCGCCAAATTCTAAATTTTCTATATCGTACTCAACAATAGCAAAGGGTGTAGATAAATATAACGTATTGCCAGATTCAGAAATATGATTGATTCTTTTTTGACCAGATTGATTAAAATTCACAATATCAGAAGAAATCGTAATCGTTCCATTTTCATCAACAACTTCTACTAAACCAGTTTCATAACCAATTACTAATCTTTTAAATGTAGAATTGTAATGAATTGATGATGTAATATCACCAGACAAACCTTGTATGGAAGAAAGTTTAGTAATTTCAGATGTTGCTTCATTGTAGGTGAAAACTGCATTATCTGATAAAGCATACACAATATCATCAACTTTTACAAAATCTTTTACATTATTATAAGAGTAAAAATCTTCCCAAGAATCGCTATAATTAGTTTGGGCAGAAGTTAATACCGTTAAAAATAATATATATATTGATACAATTTTTTTCATTTTTAATTCAAAAAGAGATTTCTTAAAATAGAACGTAATCATATGTATATTCGTATTTTTTTAATCATTTAATAGAATAATAAAATTCATTTTTATAAAAAGTCTCTTATAAAAAATGTATTTCTATATTTGATTTTAATTTCTAGAGATTTTTAGTAATTAAGACCAAATTACTGAATTTTTACTTTAAGAATACTTATAAATTAGATAAAAAAAGATGCGCTTAATTACTTTAGACGATTTTATAGATACTTATTTTAAGATAATTCAAAGAGGAAGTGGTTTTTTCTTATCTAAATTTACCTTTAATAAAGAAAACAGAACTAAAAGTGCTTTTGATAACACCTCGTTTATATCGTCTTATTTTTGGTCTATTCCAAAAGTTCAAGAACGTTGGAATGTTTTTATTAGCGGCAATAAAAACAGTAATTATCTAGAATATTTAACATCTAATTTTTTAAAAGATAAAACTAATTTAAAACTTTTATCTCTTGGATCGGGTATTTGCAATCGAGAAATAGAGTTGGCCAAACATTCCACTATTTTTAAAGAAGTTGTTTGTGTAGATATTGCTGAAAATTTATTGCAAATCGCAGCTAAAAATGCCACAGAAAATAATGTTACAAATATTAAATTTATCAATAAAAATATTGATGATTTTAACTTTGATGAAAACGAATTTGATATTGTTTTTTTTAAATCTTCTTTGCATCATTTTGATAAAATAGATACTTTTTTACCAGGCAAAATAAAGCATACTTTAAAATCCAATGGTCTTTTAATAATCAATGAGTTTGTAGGTGCAACTAGGCATCAATTTTCAAGAAAACAAATTACTGCTATTAATGAAGCAATTTCAATTATTCCAAAAAAATTTAGGACTCGTTATAAAAGTAAATTAACTAAAAATAAATATAGAGGAGTTGGTGTTCTTAGAATGATTTTAGCAGATCCATCTGAATGTATAGATTCTGAAAGTATAATGCCTACAATTCACAAACATTATAAAACGATTGTAGAAAAACCATATGGAGGTAATTTACTAATGAGTGTTTTGAGAGATATTTCTCATCATTTTTATACTCTAGATGATGAAAAAGAAGCAATTTTAGAAAAACTTTTTTTGCTAGAAGACACGTATATGAAAAATAATCAATCAGATTTTGTGTTCGGAATTTATGAAAACAAAAAATAATTTATAGAATCTTTATGAACATAGAAATTGAAAGAAAATTTTTGGTAAAAAATGATGATTTTAAAAAAGCATCTTATCAACAAAAAATAATAAAACAAGGCTATTTAAGTGCTGCAAAAAATAGCACAGTAAGAGTTCGAGTTTCAGATGAAACTGCATTTTTAACGATCAAAGGTCCATCTAACGAATCTGGCACAACTCGTTTTGAATGGGAAAAAGAAATTGACAGAAATGAAGCTGAACAACTACTGCTATTATGTGAACCTTCTATTATAGACAAAACCCGATATTTGGTAAAAAATGAGCATCTTGTTTTTGAGGTTGATGAGTTTTATGGCGATAATTTAGGTTTAACTATTGCAGAAATAGAATTAAGTTCTGAAGATGAAGTTTTCGAAAAACCAACTTGGTTAGGAAAAGAAGTTACAGGAATTGAAAAATATTATAATTCTAAAATGAGTAAAAATCCTTTTAAGGATTGGTAATTTATAAATTATATATCGCTATAAAATGACTTAAACTACCTAACAAAACAAAAATGTGGAAAATAAAATGGTTGTAAGGTATTTTTTTGATGGAATATAAAATAGCTCCAACTGAATAAAAAATTCCTCCAGCAACTAGATAAGAAAAAGCTTCTGTTGTTAAACTTTCCATTAACGGTTTTATAAAAAACATCACTTGCCAACCCATTAGTAAATACATGACTGTTGATAATTTATCAAACCTTCCTGTAAAAAACAGTTTTAAAATGATGCCTGTCAATGCAAAAATCCACACAAACAAAAACATATACCAGCCTAAATCCGAATTTAAACCCACCAAACAAAAAGGTGAATAACTACCAGCTATTAATACATAAATAGCTGCGTGATCAAAAATATTTAGTTTTCTTCTTTGTTTTGGATTTTTCGCTGCATGATAAAATGTAGATGCTGCATACAAAACAACCATACTAAATCCATAAATTATAAAACTTGTTGGTTTCCAAAAACCATCAAAATTAAAGGATTTAAGAATCAAAAAAGGCAGCGCTATTACACTTAAAACCAACCCAAAACCATGAGAAATTACATTTAATTTCTCTTCTTTTATGCTATATTGGTGATTTAAACTCTCGCTCATTATTAGGTCTATTTGTATCTTTCATATATTTAAAATCTGCTACTAAATCATTATAAATTAAATCAAAAGTTTGTTGTTTTAAACTTTCTACATCGTCTAAAGTTAACCCTTTTGTTTCAATAAATTTATGTTGATGAATTCTAAAAACACCTGGACTACCTTTAAAAAAATCCCAAGAAAACAATCGCTTACAATCGTAATAAACTTGAGGTACAATTGGCATTTCAAACTCTACTGCCAAACTAAAAGCGCCATTTTTAAAAGGTGCTAAAACAATATTTTCAGTTGGCACTAATCCTTCAGGAAAAATTGCCATACTTATACCATTTTGTAGTTTTTCTTTGGCTAATTTGTACACTTTTTTTCTACTTTCAGGGCTGCTTCTATCAACCATAATAACCACTCTTTTGTAAATAAAACCAAAAATAGGTATTTTTACAAACTCTTTTTTACCAACAAAAACAATTGGATTTTTGCTCAACACAATCAACACAAAAGCATCCATTAAAGAAGCATGATTTGGGCAAAACATATAACTTTTACTTCTATCTAAATCTTGGTCCTTAGTTACTTTTAAACTAAAACCCATTCCATAAACTAGAATTTTAGACCAAAAACGTGCAACTTTCCAAAAAGCTGTATAATAAGTATCTTTCGCTGATAAAATAAACAAAAGTGGTAACAATAAAATAATGGTTATAAACATTAAAATGTAGAACCATAAGCGCCAAATTAAAAGAAAAGGAATTTTTATGTACTTCAAGAATTTAGAACTAATTTTTAAAAATATTATTTTATTTAAAATTTATTTTTGCACACTAATTTGTAAAAGTACTAATATTCTTTTGTTTATTGGTTTTCTGAATCAAAACCTTATTTTTGCGCTCTGAAATAGTTTTAATTGCTAATCAAAATTAGATTAAAATTATTCTTTTCACTAAATTGATTTTAAACATATAATTAAATGTCAAGAATTTTAACTGGCGTACAAAGTACAGGAACACCACATTTAGGTAATTTATTAGGTGCTATTTTACCTGCTATTGAAATGGCTAACAACCCTAAAAATGAGTCTTTTATATTTATAGCAGACATGCACTCTTTAACACAAATTAAAGATGGAAATTCATTAAAAGAAAACACTTATAGTGTTGCTGCAACTTGGCTTGCTTGCGGTTTAGACATTAGTAAAACTGTATTTTACAGACAAAGTGATATACCACAAGTAACAGAATTATCTTGGTATTTGAGTTGTTTATTTCCTTATCAACGTTTAACATTGGCTCACAGTTTTAAAGATAAATCTGATAAGTTAGATGATGTAAATGCTGGTTTATTTAATTACCCAATATTAATGGCAGCAGATATTTTATTGTATGATGCAGAAATTGTACCTGTTGGAAAAGATCAATTACAACATTTAGAAATTACAAGAGATGTAGCCAATAAATTTAATAATATTTATGGCGAAACTCTAATAGAACCAACAGCTAAAATACAAGAAAATGTAAAATTAGTTCCAGGTACTGATGGAGGAAAAATGAGTAAATCTAGAAATAACATTATCAACGTTTTCTTACCAGATAAAAAATTGAGAAAACAAATAATGAGTATTCAAACTGATAGTACTCCTTTAGAAGAGCCTAAAAATCCTGATACAGATAACGTTTTTGCTCTTTATAAATTATTAGCTTCAGAAACTGAAATAGCAACCATGAGAGCAAATTACGAAGGTGGAAATTATGGTTATGGCCATGCTAAACAAGCTTTGTATGAGTTAATTTTAGAGAAGTTTGCTACCAATAGAAAGCTTTACAATCATTTTATGGAAAACAAACATGAAATTGATGACGCTTTAAAAATTGGCGCAGAAAAAGCAACTTTAGTCGCTAATGATGTTCTAAAAAGAGTTAGAGCAAAAATTGGGTATTAAAAATATTTTCGTTTCATAAAAAATGCCGCTTTTTAGCGGCATTTTTAGTTTTAATAAGTTATAAAAATTATATCCATTGACAAATAATACCACCCATAATTGCTAAGGTTACAATCCAATAACCAGCATTAATGGCTACATATTTAAATGATTTCTTTTCAAATAAGGCTACAATTCCAATAACAGGTAGAATTAAAAAGAACCCAAATAATACTCCATGAAAAGCACCATGTCTAAAGGTTCTAAATCGATCACTGTAAGTTGCAACAAAGTTTTCGAAATAAGAATATGCTTCTCCTGTTTGTTCGCCAAAACCAGGATCGCCAGCTAAAGTAGAGTAAACACCCATTTGATGAATTACCATTGGCATTAAAGCAAAAGCAATTAAAATACTCAATACATAACAAATAAGTAAAGTTTTCAACATGTTAGTGCCTTTTAGGGATTCTTCTGTAAAACCCATTTGGTTCATCCATGCTTTACCAAATAAAGGGCCATACCATACAGAGCCAATAATCATTGGCACAAGTGCTGCTAAAAAAAAGATGTAAAAATTCATTTCCATGATAAAAAAGTTTTTGGTTGAATACCAAATATAGCAAATTTGTTTTTAATTGATTATTAAATACTTATGACGAAGTATTGGCTTTAAGTATCGATAATTAGAAATATACAGATCATTATAAATTTTGATTTCTAAAATAATTTAAAACAAAAAAAGAGAGCTGATTTGCATCAGCCCTCTTGGGATCAATAGTTTTAATTAATACCCCTAAAAATTATTTAAACTATTGATGTACTTTACTATCTAAATAGAACTTTCGTTGTTCCATAGTTAGTCTCTGGACTTGTAACATTTAATAACATCACTCCAGTTTTTACTTTAAAGTTAAAATCTAACTCGTTTTTACCAGCATTTAACGTTGCTTTATGACTGTAAATAATTTTACCAGTAATATCTGATAATGTTACAGTAGCTTCTGTATCTGTTTCACTGAATAATAACAAGTTTACATTTCCTTGAGATGGGTTTGGATATGCCATAAACTCATTCTCAAACTTATCTATCTTATTTACGATTTGTCCTTCTACTGCTGTTTTTGCAAAACGAACATCAGAGATTTTTAAATCTAACTCATTTGTTTGTGCTTCTACTGGTAAGAAAGTAAATGTTAATGTTGTTAAATCTTCTGCTGTCATTTTATTTTGACTCGCACTTGATGTGAATATTTCAAAAGGAACATAATATGTTTGCTCTTCTTCAGAGAAATCTACCATTACTCTATACTGTGCTTTCCAATCTTGTATTGAAGATTTTATTAAACCTAATTCCATTAAACCAGATCCTGTTGCTGTAAAAGCTACATAGTTATACTCAGAGTAATCTGCTGAGATAGTTCCAGGTAATAATGATTTATATACTGTTAAGTAATCATAATCACTTGTTGCTTTCACTTCAACATCTCTATTGATAGCATACTCGTCATCTTTATACTCTCTGTCGAAATTATTCCATACAAAGTAGTTTTTAATTTCTGTATAACGCTTATCAAAGTCTAATCCCCAGTTTCCATCTGCATGATAAAATGCATCTTCTACTTCGTTATCTACTTTTACCAATCCATCATATTCATATCCATCTGCGATGTCTAATCGTAAACTTTGCTGAATCTCTGTACTTAAAGAATTATTTCTGTGCTTAATGTTATTTGCAGTTTCAGAATACAATTCTACCATAGATACTTCTGCAGTATTTCCTTCTTCTGTACTTCTTAACATGACAACTAATTCAGATTTATCTCTGTAAATTTTAGAAGCATACGTTTCTGGAACTTTCTGAATTTCTGTTTGTTTAACAGGAATAAAAGATTGTAAGTTATCTAATACATCAGCTACTAACTTTTGAGTATCTGCTGGCTTTGTAGACCATACTTGAAAGTTATACACATCATTAAACTTGGTATAATTATTTACATACCAGTTTGTTTGAATCGTATAGTTTGCATCATTATTGTTCTTTGCTGTTGCAAAAGAAATTGCATATTCTACAACACCATTTCTTTGCTTAATTCCTTGCATTAAGAAATTATAACCATTTACTTGTACTGTCTGAATATTTAAAATCTCTGCTCCTCTTAAACGATCACAAGATGCTTTTGTATGATTGTAAATCTTATCAGTCGTTTTAATTCCTAATACAACACCTTTTGTTTCACCATCTAGAGAGAAATCTACAGCTAATACTTCATCTGCTGTTGTGATATCTAAAATATCTGTTGGCGATGTTATATTCGCTACATTTCCTGCTACTAATTCAGTTGGAAACATATCTAACATTGTTTGTCCTTTTCCTTGATAAGGTTGTACAGACTTCATTTTAGATTTGTTATACAAGTTTGCTTCGGACTTTACAAATTCTGTTGGTACAGAATTTTTCTTTCTTCCTACATACAATTTAGTCAAGGCATCTCCTAAAGATTCTGACTCAATTCCTCCATCATTTCCTGTATTTACACCTCCTGAAGAAACGCTATAACCAAAGTCTTGATCCAAATTACTTGTACCAAATGGTAAAGAAACAGTACTTGTATTTGCAGTTCCTACTCCATCTGCATCAAATGTCGGAATTAAATCCGCAATTGTTTTACCTGATGGAATCCCTGAAGTCACAGTACTTAAATCTACAGTAATTGTATAAACGCCAACTGGTAAATTAGGAAATAAATAATTTCCGTTTACATCTGTTGTAGTTGCTACATCATCAGCTGGATTACCAGGTGTTCCTGGATCTAATGTTACAGTTGCTCCTCCTAATCCGTTTTCTCCTGCATCCTTAATTCCATCTCCATCTGTATCAAACCATACTGTATCTCCAATTGATCCTAAACCAGAACTAGTCACTGTAAAAGTAACATCATCAGTGGTTGCAGCACAATCTCCATCTGCAGCAATCGTATAACGAATTACAACAGTAGTATCAGTGTTGATATCAGCTGGAGTGTATGTTGTTCCATTGATGTTTCCTCCTCCAGAAACGATTGACCAAGTTCCTCCAGTTGGAGCACCTGTTAATGTTTTTGTTTCTCCTTCTGTAATATCTGCTGTTGATGTTGTGTTATCAGCAACTACATCACAAACTGGAGTTACTGTAAAAGTAACATCATCTGATGTTGCAGCACAATCTCCATCTGCAGTAATTGTGTAACGAATTACAACAGTAGTATCAGTGTTGATATCAGCTAGAATATATGTTGTTCCATTGATGTTTCCTCCTCCAGAAACAATTGACCAAGTTCCTCCAGTTGGAGCACCTGTTAATGTTTTTGTTTCTCCTTCTGTAATATCTGCTGTTGATGTTGTGTTATCAACAACTACATCACAAACTGGAGTTACTGTAAAAGTAACATCATCTGATGTTGCAGCACAATCTCCATCTGCAGTAATTGTGTAACGAATTACAACAGTAGTATCTGTGTTGATATCAGCTGGAGTATATGTTGTTCCATTGATGTTTCCTCCTCCAGAAACGATTGACCAAGTTCCTCCAGTTGGAGCACCTGTTAATGTTTTTGTTTCTCCTTCTGTAATATCTGCTGTTGATGTTGTGTTATCAGCAACTACATCACAAACTGGTGTTACTGTAAAAGTAACATCATCTGAAGTTGCAGCACAATCTCCATCTGCAGCAATTGTGTAACGAATTACAACAGTAGTATCAGTGTTGATATCAGCTGGAGTATAGGTTGTTCCATTGATGTTTCCTCCTCCAGAAACGATTGACCAAGTTCCTCCAGTTGGAGCACCTGTTAATGTTTTTGTCTCTCCTTCTGTAATATCTGCTGTTAATGTTGTGTTATCAGCAACTACATCACAAACTGGTGTTACTGTAAAAGTTACATCATCAGAAGTTGCAGCACAATCTCCATCTGCAGCAATCGTATAACGAATTGTTACATCTGTATCAGTGTTGATATATGCTGGAGTATATGTTGTTCCATTGATAGTTCCTCCTCCAGAAACGATTGACCAAGTTCCTCCAGTTGGAGCTCCTGTTAATGTTTTTGTTTGTCCTTCTGTAATTGAAGCTGTTGAAGTTGTGTTGTCAGCAACTACATCACACACTGGTGTTACTGTGAAAGTAACATCATCTGATGTTGCAGCACAATCTCCATCTGCAGCAATCGTGTAACGAATGACAACAGTAGTATCAGTGTTGATATCAGTTGGAGTATATGTTGTTCCATTG
>Ga0209309_10000359_pt1 | contig 56858 bp, 55 predicted proteins | sample COGITO_mtgs_1204_2_FD_184807 | JGI IMG/M metagenome (GOLD analysis project Ga0209309, IMG submission 184807) | Pelagic marine microbial communities from North Sea - COGITO_mtgs_120412 (SPAdes) (version 2) | ecosystem: Environmental > Aquatic > Marine > Epipelagic ... | reverse complement strand
AATATTCGGCTTTAAAAGGTTCTTTTTGAAGTGGCAATGTCAAACTAACAGGTTTCTTAACCATACTATCTAAATAAGTCTTTTCATACTGAAAAAAATATCCTTCCTCATTTTCAGATAGTATTCCCGCTAATAAATCGTCAATAAAAATTTTAGCTTTTCTCATTTGTTATAGGCTGAGGTTTCAAAGTAGCACCAAAAAAAAGCAAGACCTGATTTACTTTATCGGTCATTAAATTGGGCTTACCTTGTTCTAGGTCACGAACAAAACGCAGCCCTACTCCCGTCAGGTCAGACAGCTCTGTTTGGGTCATTCTACTCGCTTTCCTCTGTTTTCGCACATATTCGGCAATAGGATTGCTACGATTCCATTTTTCCATTAATATACCTTTACGGGTGCAATATAATAAAATTATCATGTTTTATACCTGAATAGGTATATTATCTAATTTTATTAGGCAATTATACCCAATGAGGTATATTCTAATAATTTTGATTAAATCCTACTGAAAAATATCTCCGAATTTTTCAGAGCTGAAAAGCTATTCGTAATAATGAAAAAGTCACTAGCCCTGAAAAAGAGATAAATTGCAATGAAACTATTCCTATGACAAAAAATAAGTGCAGATTTGACAACAACTTAAAACTATTTAAGTAATAACTATTCCTTTATCCATTCTTTGGAGTGTAATATAAGGTAGGTAGAAAGATACTATGTTAAGATAAGAGTACAATTTTTATTCAATTGTCACCCCAAATTCACTATAACTTACTCTATGCTTAATTTCTGTTGGGTGTAATTAAGGGCTAATTAAGTATTAATCGCTTTTTTTTTCATAAATATAAAACGCGCATTCTAGTTAAAAGAATACGCGTTTTTTAATTAATTTGCTACTTCACTTATCTTAAACGTCCTATTCCACCAACGAATGAAGCTTCTACTGTTGCTCCTTTAACAGCTGTTGCAGTACTAATATCTGTTTGGTAAATATTTACAGTACCGTTAGCATCAGAAATTGAGGTATATACTTTTCCTTCTTCTTTAAAAGCTGCAAAACTGCGCCCGCCGTTTCCAGTAAATTCCGGAGCACCTTCGACAAGAGAAATAGTTTGACTTGTAAGATCTACAATTGCTAAACGCAAGTTTGCATCACTCCAACGATTATCTATTGTATGTTCTGCAACAGTTACGGCTGCAAATAATTTATTATTTCCAATATAAATAGCATGAGCAATACGCCCTCCTGTCATAGCTTCGCTTGTATTGAAGAAATAATCTGGGTCAAAAGAACTGGTACCTGCTGGAATTCTCAAGATTCCAGCGGGCTTAGTCGATTGGCTATATCCATTTGTAAAGCTAGAATTTGAAATAGTATATAGATCACCATTTTCAGCTTTAAAAATACCGCTTCGCGTATTAAAAGCACCTGCTGGTCCTACACGAGTATCTGTAATCACTTTTTCCAACTCAAAGCCAGGATAGCTATAAATTGCCACATATTGTGTATCGGTATTTTTAGTTTCGTAAGTAGTGGCATTTACAGGATAGAAGGTTTGATATAATTTTCCTCCGCTTATCTGCATTCCAGTATGAAAAATCCAATCTTGAGTAATATCATACACACTGCTAAATGGAATGTTGGTGATATTGTTTTTTGTATTGGAGGCAATATCTACAGTATAAAACTTTATGTTTTCACCCATAGTAGGACTTAAAGGAGAAGAAATACCAACCATGGTATTTCCATTTCCATCCACGTCTTGAAATCCGTCTACTTGAGAATCGAAAGTAAGGCCAGATTGAATATTTAGTGTTCCATCTTCAGAGGCTGTAATGGTATTTACATCGGTAACACCTAATCCACCAATACTATAAAATGTATCTCCCCCTTGCGCATAATCCCTATAACCTTCTTGCAAAGTTCCTTGACCTTCCAAGGAGATAACTCCACTCATTAAATCATCTGTTTCAATTAGATAATTAGTGGTTTCAGTTGAAGTGGTAACACCCAAACCTAAAACATATAATTTTTCAGAAGTTTCTGGATTCCCATCAGGATCAGTAGCACCATCATCATCACTGCTACAAGCGGTGAATGCCATCAAGCTAATGGCTAGCATTGATCTAAAAATTGTTTTTGTTATATTCATAGTATGCATTATTTATATTAAAAGATTGATTTGTCTAAAAAGTATCGAAGATTAATAAAAAAGGATCTTCCTGGTTTTTGCAAGAGATAATTATCATATAAATCTTCGTTGCTAATATTTTTTAACTCAAGAGATATATTAAACTTGCCCTTAAGCAATTCATAAGAAGCACCTATGTTATGGGATAATTGAGTAGGAATATTGTCCTGATTATTAGAACCTAATTGATTTGGAGTTAAAAAATATTCATGAACATAGTTTAAGGAGTATCCAATATTAAGCTGATTTTTATCCTCTCTATTTTTTTTAGGGATCGTATAGTCTAAATTAAAATTCCCATACAAATATGGGATGTTCGGAACGCGGAAACCATAATTTAAATTTGGAGAGGTCGTAGTGCCTTGGAAATTAGTGCTTGTTAAAAATTCTTGTTTGTCTATAAGACTTTGGTAAGTGAAATTGGCACCTGCTTTTAATTGATTTTTGTAGCTATAATTTACTGCAACTTCAACTCCATTGGTAGATACATCTCCCAAATTAACATATTGTCTATCTACTGGCTGAGACTGAGATTGATCTAGACGAATAAAGTCTTTCGACTTTCTAAAGAGGTAATTCGCATCTATTGCTAAGATATTATTTGATGTAATATTGAATTCATATTTTGCTCCAACATTTATATTGTCACTGGTCTCGGGTGTGAGGTCGGAATTACGACGTGTATAAAGTCCATCCCCTAACAATTCTGATGCTTCGGGTAAACGGTAGGTGTGTTCATAAGAAATTTTAGCTTGCAGCTTAGGCATTATGAAATAAGTGGCCGCAGATCCATAACCAAAGTTATTGGCATTTGTATTTGTTTGCTGATAGTTAGACTCTCCAGTATTATTGGTATAATTTTCAAAAGACTCTGCTTGTAAGTAATAGGCTTTAGCGAAGGCAGTTCCGGTAAATCGCTCATATTTTGCTTGATATGCAAATCCTAAAATATGCTTTCTTAATTTTTGTGGAAATAAAAATGTGATATTGTCAGGGTCTTCTTCATCACTAGATTCACGATTGAAATCGGATACTAAATAATTTAAAGAGACTCCATGGTGATTGTTAATTTGGTATCCCAGATTTGTAGTTACCAGTGCTTCTCTATCCTTATTTACTAGTTGCGTACGATTTAATTCAGCACTTGTTGTAGGTTTTGTTTCCTGAAGCCAATTGTAACGGACTCTGGTAGTATCTATGAATTGATTACGAACATTATTATATGCTCCGTAGAAGCTTAGATCTAGACCATCTATAACTATATTTTTCTTGCTATACTTTAGAGTAGGAATAAAAGCTCGAGAGTTTGCTGTACGAGCTCCAAATATTTGATCCATTGTTACCCCGGTTTGAATATCCTTTTCATTTCCTGAAGCGATAAAACCAATAAGTAGTTTATCTGCATATGATTTTCCGGTTATACCAACTTCTATATTTGCTGTTGCTGAAGCATACTTGTCGTGAAAACGTTCTACTTCTTGTTCTTCCATTCGTTGACCTGTTTCTAAATCTATAGGTTTAACCTTTACTTTATAATTATTATCAGAATAATTATAAAAGGTAATTGCGCGCGCAGTAAAACCGTTTTTAAGATTTGTGTAAGCAAAATTTAAGTTGGCACGATGCGTATTAAAACTCCCATATCCATAAGAAACATCTAAATAATTTGGGTTGGTTCGCGTAACTATATTTACCGCACCACCTAGGGCATCACTTCCTAAATTAATTGGCAAGACTCCTTTATAAACTTCAATACGATCTGCAAGATTTACAGGGAAATTATTTAGTGTAAGGGAGGAACCAAAATTGTCTATTGGGATTCCATCTAAAAAAAACTTAACCTGTCTTCCAGAGAAACCATTAAGTGAAAATGTGAAATCAGATCCTAAACCACCATTTTCACGCACTCTAACTCCAGAGGTTCTATTTAGTACATCATTAATATTGGCGCCCGTGTTATATAGTTCTTCAGCCTTAATTACGTTTATGGCATAAGCTTCTTCACGTTTTAGACGAATTTTACTTTTAGATTTAAGGCTTATTTCGTCTAGGGCAGAGGGATCTTCATTAAGAATAATATTTAAGGTTTGTGTTTCCCCTTTTTTAAATGTAATTTTTTTTATAATACTTTTAAATCCTAAATAGGAATATTCTATTTCATAAGTTCCCTCAAAATTCCCTTTTAGAACATAGTCTCCATTGCTGTTTGCAGAGGTTCCTTGATTTAGATCAATGACTATTACATTAGCACCATATAAAGGGGTTCCATAGATATCAACAATTTGCCCTTTTAAAATTTCATAGTCTGTTTGCCCGAAGATATTAGCCGGTATAGATATAAATATTAGACTTATGAAGGAGAGAATAATTTGACGCACTATTTATTATTTTAATTTATTCTAAATAAGAATAGGGCGCAAAACTACAAGATGATTATAAGGTATACAAGAAAAATTTTAAAGAATTTTATTTATTTTTTAGATCTTCCATACCACACTAATACTCCGGTAATAGGTAAGGAGGCTATGAAAAGACTGAAGAAAAATACAAGTATTTTACCTGGAAGATTGAAAAACTGACCTGTATGCAGTCCATAATTCATTTCTTGAAGTTTTAATCCCAAGCTTTTATCGTTGTAATATTTACTGGAAAGTAAAACACCACTTGTATTGTCAAAATAAAAATTAGATTGATGGTCGAATTCCAAAGATTCAGGATAGGCACCAGTTATAATTGGCATTCCTATTCCTTGCTCCCAAACGAAATACATTCCGCTTGCCGGTGCTAATCTTTGAGTTTTTGTAAAGGCTAAATCAATAGCCTTAGCTGTTGATTTCTTATTAGTTTTTTCAAAAGTAGGAACAGCCTTCTCAAGTTTTTCGTTATTGTTAATGTTACCAAGTGTAAAGAAACTATCATGAACCCATTCATAGGTAAAACTTAAACCTGTAATGGCTATTATTAAAGCTGGAAATATTAAATAAAATCCGATTACCCTATGCAAGTCATAATTTTTTCTACGCCATTTTGCGTTCCACTTTATTTTGAAATTCTTTGAAGCATTTTTTAATTTCTTTGGCCACCATAGAATAAGTCCTGTCACAAGCATAACAAGAAATATTATTGTTGAAACACCTGTCACTTGTTTTCCTATAGGTTCTGGTAGTAATAGAAAGCGATGTAAGTTTTCAACAATCAAGAAGAAATCTGTATCTAGATTTTGGACATGCGTTATCTCAGCGTTATAAGGGTTTATGTAAATATCATACGGAATCTCATTGATCATTGCGGATACAGTTGCAGGTCTGTTACTATTTTGGTAAACAACCATACTAGCATCGGAATCTGGAAGACTTTTTTTTACATTATCAAAAATAATAGAAGGCGCAATAAATGGTTTATTTAATGCTTCCACATGTCTCCATTCATAAATAACATCCTTGATTTCATCTTGAAAAACATAAATACAACCAGTAATAGCCATAATAAAAACTACAATTCCAGATAAAAGACCTAACCACAGATGTAATATCCCAGCATAACTTTTCCACTTGTTTTTCTGCCTTTTTTTTGACTTAAATGTTTTTCGCATCGAATTATAATTCTTCTAATGTTGAACTATGAATAATGCAAAGGTATTATTTATAATCATTTTAAATAATGTTGAAGTTAATTCTTGTAATAGAATTTTAAATTGAGTCAAGGATATTAAAATTTTATATCCTTACATCAATAGTTGGAGTCGATTTTCACCTTGCTCTAAACTCAGGAAATTATTCACTAGAGTGAATATATTTATTTAAGAAAGCCGTTCATTAGATTGACTTAACCTCCAGAGGATAATAAATATCACTTTGTCCCCTATCAACTAAGAGATTTGCGAGCTCCTCATTCAATGAAAGCAGTAAAAAAAAATTATTACAAGACTTTAACTTTTGTAGATCTTTCGCATTAAGAATATGCAGTATGTCTATGATATGCAGACTTAAAATTAAGAAATTGGTATTAAATTGTATTACTACAAACGGCTGATTATAAGAGCTCTCAAGTAATTTTTAATTATTATAGCTTTTAATAGAGCTCGGTGAAACAGCCAAATATTCGTTTCAACTTAAGCCATCTCGTTTTTATACTATTTTTCAATAATTTCTTTAAGTTTATTCAAAGCTTTAGGAAAAGTATTTTTGAAAAAATCAATAAAATCTTCCATAGCATCTACTTCAATTGTGACTGTAGTAAGACCATTATTTTCATCAAAATAATAATTTTCAAATCCACCTGTCCATTTTTCAACTTTTGCACCTTCAATAATTTCTTTATCCCCATCTAAAATCCCGTAATGGCGAATGGAAACAAACTTAAACGGAATATTTTCTGCAATTTCCGATACCATTCCACCATTTTTACCATTTTCATCCGTTCCAACAAAGTATATTTTTGAATCTTTTTTCCAGTTTCCTATATAAGTGGAGGTAGGATTAAATATAGAGGTCCACTCCTCATAGGTTTTAATATTTTTAATTCCCAGCATGGTATTGTAAACAGCTTCAGCCGATGCATTGATATCTTTTTTAAATTTTAGTTTTTCCATGATGGTAGTATTAGTTGAAAAATTGGTTGTTGTTTGAATTGAACATTAAATATATTAGTTAGGATAAGTTGTGTAATTAAAATTATTCATTCGTGCAGATTGATTAAAATATTATTTAATTTAATCATAATCTCTGAAATACTATTCTTCATTTTTGATAAAATATAATGTAAATCGCTTATGAGGAAAATTAATTTTTATTTATTTTTTTATTTATTTAGCCATTCGTTTGGCAATGAGGTCTGCCTTGAACCGTTCCATTGGAACTGATGACTTCTACTTTTAATGGCAATAGCCATAGTAGAATTATTATATCCAAGGCAAAATGAAAAAAAAACAACTACGAAGTTTTTTAACCTCTATCGAACAAATTCCTTCACTGCTTTATCTTTTTAAATGGTTATTAATTTGCACATTAATCGGTGCAATAGTTGGGAGTATTTCAGCTTTTTTTCTCTTAAGTTTAGAATGGGCAACTAACTGGAGAGAATTACATTTATGGATTATATGGTTACTTCCTTTAGGAGGTTTTGTTATAGGACTTTCATATTTTCTTTATGGAGATAGTGTAGTCAAAGGCAACAATCTGCTTCTAGAAGAATTTCATTCTCCCAAAAAGATAATTCCATTTAGAATGGCTCCCTTAGTACTTTTTGGTACAGTTCTTACTCATTTCTTTGGTGGTTCTGCTGGAAGGGAGGGAACGGCTGTACAAGTTGGCGGTGCGGTCGCGGATCGATTTACTAAACTCTTTAAATTATCCAAACGAGATCGTAAAATCGTTCTAATCGCTGGTATAAGTGCAGGATTTGCTTCTGTTTTTGGAACACCTTTAGCCGGAGGAATATTTGCTTTGGAAGTGTTGATTTTGGGAAGAATTAGATTAGATGCCATCGTTCCAAGTTTCATAGCAGCTGTTTTAGCAGATTTCTTTTGTAGAATATGGAATGTTTCTCATACTCATTATCACATTAAGGAAATTGCCGATATGAATCCTGAAAATCTTTTATGGGCATTATTGGCAGGAATCATTTTTGGTCTTGTTGGAATGTTATTTTCTAAGTCGACTCACTTTTGGAGTAATCTTTTTAAAAAATATATTAGTTATCCTCCTTTAAGACCAGTAATAGGTGGAGTAGTTTTAGCTTTATCAATATATCTGGTTGGTACTACAAAATATATTGGCTTAGGTCTTCCAACTATTGTTGATTCTTTTAATATTCATTTAAATTCTTATGATTTTTTATTAAAGCTTCTTTTTACTTCTTTCACTTTAGGCGCAGGATTTAAAGGCGGAGAAGTTACACCCTTGTTTTATATAGGTGCTACTTTAGGAAATGTATTGATATGGTTTATTCCGTTACCAATGAGTTTACTAGCAGGAATGGGTTTTGTTGCAGTTTTTGCTGGAGCAACTAATACTCCTCTGGCTTGTACAGTAATGGGAATAGAATTATTTGGAGTAGAATCTGGAGTTTTTATTGCCCTGGCTTGTAGTACCGCTTATTTATTCTCTGGACATTCTGGAGTATACGCTTCACAAATTATAGGAAGCCCTAAACATCCTGTTTACACAAGAGAAAAGGGCCTTCAATTATCCCAAATTAAAAATAAACGAAATCAAAAATGAATGATTTAACTACTATAAGGATATACTTTGAATATGGACAAAAGGTTAAAAATCTACCTTTCTGGAAAAGATTGAATTATGATTTTGCAACCGAAATAATAAAAAAAGCAAAATTGCAAGGTCTGGATCAAATAATTAATTTTAGTGTATCAAAAGGTTATTTTGAAAAGCAAAAAATTAATTGGGGGAATAGTGAAATTAAACATTTCAATCATCCTCATATCATTGAGATAACTGATTCTGAAGAAAAATTAAACATATTTCTCCATCAAGAGAAAGAATTTTTGAAAGGCATAAAAATTTTAATAGTGAAAAATGAAGTTGTTTTAAAAAATCTCTCAACCTGAAGGTGATCAGGGGAAACCAAAGTATGTGCAATTTGGTTTGTGTGATTTAATTTTGATTATCTTTTTTCAAGTTTAAAAAAAAGAGTTTACCGGCTTCTTCCATTAGTGAGAAATCTGATATTCTTTCTTGACAACGTTTCATATCAAAATGACAAAGAGTTCCAAAAGGATTTCCTTCATCATCTTTTATAAGTACTCCGCAATAAGATATTACTGGCGTAATTATTTTCCCATTCACACGCTTATCATTAGGAGCATCATGAATCTCTAATTTTTGCTGCGTTTTAACTAAGGAGCAATAGGTTGCTACCATAGGAGCATCTTCTCCTTTAAATACCGCGGGATAATATGAATCATATAGCATAATATTCCGTAAAATTTTCTCATCAAATTTGTATATTCCTGAAAACCTATGTGGAGTTCTACGGTTTAAAAATCCTAATGCCGTATGTGCTCCTGAATTTGCTAGCAAATTTTCAAATTCTTTCAAATCAGGTTCAAAGTCGTTTTTACTGTACATTTCACGGTATAATTATTAATTTATGATTTCCAAACTATTAAATAAAATGCTATTGCAATTTGATGATTCAAATATAATTTTTTTGGTTTAAGGTCAATTCACTTTATACAAGTTTGTGTGGACTAATCAATTATAGTTTTACCCGGAAAGATCAGTTTTTATTTATTACTTAATCAATATCTAATGAATAGATTAAAATCCTCTCAATTAAAAATTATTGAAGTATGAATCATAAAAGCTTATGTTCTTTTTAATATCATTAAAATTGGCGCGAATTAAGTATTTATAAAATTATTTTCCACTAATATCTAATTGCTCTATTTTAATCCTAGCGGGTGCATTTATAATTTAAATTATTTTATATAATTTTTAATTTTTATAAAATTTGATCGATCCTCCGTCAAGATTAGAAGGATATCATTTTCCTTAACTTTAGTATCTCCTTTAGGCGTAATAAAATTATTATCTCTGGTAATCATAGCGATAATTGCACCACTAGGTATATTTAAATCTACAATACGTTTTCCTATGACCCCACTGCTGTTTGGAATTTCAATTTCTTGAAGATGAGATTTACTTTCATCCAGTAGTATCTTATCCACTGGAGATAATTTTTTTTCTGAATTAGGTAGTGACACACGTAACCAATGTGCAACCGCAGCTAAACTGGTGCCTTGAATTAGAACAGATGTAATAGAAACAAAAAACACTATATTAAAAATTAAATTTGCTTTTTCAATCCCAGCAATAAGTGGATAAGTAGCAAAAACTATGGGGACAGCACCTCTTAAACCAACCCATGAAATATAAAGTCTTCTTTTAAACTTCATTTTAAAAAAGCTTAAACTTATTAAAACTGCAATTGGTCTAGCTACAAATATTAAAACTGCGGCAATAGCTAAACCTACTCCCATTACTGGAACAACTTGAGACGGAAATACTAGAAGACCTAAGGTTAAAAATAGTACTATTTGCATTAACCATGCTAGTCCATCAAACATTCGTATTGCTGTGTTTTTATGAATTAAGTTTTGATTACCTAAATATACACCACACAAATACACCGCTAAAAATCCATTTCCACCTATATAATCAGTAGCAGAAAATGAAATAAACATAAGTGAAATATATAATACAGGATACAGCCCCTCAAATCCAAGTCTTATTTTATTAATTACCAGTTTACTCAATCTGCCAAACACAAACCCCGATATGATTCCAATACTAATTTGAAGACAAAAAATAGGTAAGACACTCCAAATTGAATCTTCAGGATTCATAACTAGCCCCAAGAATGCTATGGTTAAGAAATACGCCATAGGATCATTACTTCCACTTTCTAATTCTAGAGTAGGTCTTAAATTAGAACGAAGTGCTAAATTTTTTGATCTTAATATTGAAAAAACGGCTGCAGCATCTGTAGAAGAAATAATTGCGCCTAGAAGAAGTCCTTCCATTAGGCTTAGATCCGTGACTTGCCAAGCAAATGTTCCAATACATAATGAGGTTATAAGAACCCCTAAAGTTGAGAGAGATATTCCCTGCCAAAGTACTGGTTTAATGCTCATCCAGCGAGTATCTAAACCTCCCGAAAATAGAATAAAATTAAGTGCAACTATCCCAATAAACTGTGCAATTTTTGGTTCATCAAAATGAATACCACCAATACCCTCGGAACCTGCTAACATACCTACAGCTAAAAATAGTAGAAGCGTAGGAACTCCAAATCTATATGAAGTTTTGCCTGCTAAAATGCTTATAAATAGAAGTATTGATCCTATAAATAAAATATTTTCTATAGTGATATTCATAAGATTATAGATGGATGATCTGCAAAAATATTATTTTATTTCGGACAAACTACTAATGTAAGTTCTACTTTGAATTCTTAAACAAAGTCTAACTTATATTTAATTATGAGTGAATTCAAAATTTCTAATTAAAATTTATTTAATCTTTCCTAATAAATCTCCATAATATCGGAAGGTCCGATAAGCAAAGAACCACTTGGAGAACTAGATTTATAAATGAACCCATTATTTGAGATAACTTTTGTTATGTGCTGGCGCTGTATCGTTCTATTGTATTTACCACAATCTTTTCTAATTCCATTTGTTTAAACGCAAACCAACTTTCCCTAAATTCAGAAGTGTCTATTAAATATTTAAAATTTTGAAAAGGTTTTCTTTTATTCAAAGCTTCATTTAATTTTTCTTTGAATTGTTCATCTTTAATTTCATTTTTAAAATCCTCCATTATTTTAAAGGATTCGTAACTTTCTAAAACTTCAAATTTTATTAAATTCTTTCTCTGCTTTTTAATTTTTGAAAAATCGTCTTTAAACATTTCCATATAATATTCTTCATCACCCATTTCTCTTGCGTTAGGGTTAAGAAGGCATATTAATTCTTTTGTTTTTATGTTATAATAGCAATCATTTCCACAATCCAATTCTTGCGCTATTTCATTTATAATATTTTGATCAAATTTTTCCATTTCAAAATCTAAATTTATAATCTTGAATAAGATCTAAATTTCTTATTTCTTAACCAAAAAAGCATCCATGTTTATCCTCTTTTATCGTAGCTAATATTTCTGTCAAATTTGTCGCAGTCGGTTTAGGTTCGTAAGGATCCCAATTTCCGTTACTTCTTATCCAAAATATTTTCCAGAAATTTTGTGCTTTATAATATTTTATTCTTGCAAATGGTAATTTCTGAATCTCTTTAGGATTATCCCATTTTGGTCTGATTTCAAATAATTCAGCCACTTTAACTTTACTATGATAGGAATAACCAATATCGACTTGTTTTCTAATTTCCTCATCTACAGGTCGTAATCCTTCTATAAAATCTTTTATAGTTGATTCGTTAATATCAATTATATTATTTTTCATTAGATATTTTTGTAAAGCGCTTGAACATAACGGCAGTCTGTCTAATAACCTTTGGGCATCTACCGATTTGTGACTAAAATAAGGCTTTTTATGTTAGGCTGAAAAATAAAGCGAGAATCCCAGATGTTGAAATTAAAGGTGTGCATCCACATTATTACGACCTTATGCGTTTTTATAAAGGTATAAAAACAAGCATATAAAGTCATCATAAGATCCTTCCATTCCTTTTTGCCTATCAAGTTTAGAATTCTTTTGAGATTGTAGGCAATGAAAATAAATCCAACTTCTGCTGAGTCTCTTTTCTAGCCTTTTTTGGAAAGGATATGATCAAAGCCCCATTGTCTTTTCATGGTTCCAAATGGATGTTCTACAATAGCCTCTCTGCGTCTGTACAGTTCAGGATCAGTTTCCATATTTCTTTTGTTTTCTTCGTACACAGGAGTGTATAGGTTTCTGGCTAAGAGCCTTCCATTTTTAGCCGTTGGCCCACTTCTTCCCGATAGCTACGGACTAATTGTACGATCACTTTATCTTGGTCTTGTTTGTTATGATATGTTTTCAAGCGTTTGTAAAAAGCTTGTTTAGAAATCCCAAAACATTCAATTAACCATTTCCTTTTGAATGGTTTTGCTTCTTTTTTTCGATCTCGTCGGCTAATGTTTTGGGCAACGACTTTTTTGACATATCCACCCCTGTAATGAGCTCCATGTCAGCAATAATGTCCTGTTGGAAGTCTTTTACAAATTCGAGTTCTTCGATGCGTTCCTTAAGTTTTTTGATCTCATCTTTCTTGCTCATTCCCAGTTTCTTTTGTTCTAAAGTACTATATTTTTTAATCCAGTAATCAATAGAGGATCTAGAAACTTCATGTTTTTTGGCCGCATGGTTCACTGAAATTCGTCCGTTCTGGACCTGATCGATGATGGCAAGCTTTAGGTCAAAACCTATTTTTTTGTAGGAATTTTTTCGGCAGGGTTGTTCTTCGTGTTTCATCTGATATAGTGCTAAAAAGGTTAATTTTTAGTCAACCTATTTCAGGACGATGCACCTAGCGAATTGCACATTAACGGTTACGGTTAACCCAAGTTGTTGGAGTAGGGAACGCAGCGTTGTCGGTTTAGACCTAGTTTGTTGGTGAATTTAATTATTTTCTTACTAACGGTGCCGCCTATTTGCGATGAATTGTTGTTGGCCACAGTTATTTGTTAAATATTTTCATTTATTTCGATTGTTTCGTTTATTTCGTTTAAATTTGTATCAAATCAATCAACTAGAGCAATGGAAGAATTAAAGAATATAAAAAGGCCTTCTAAGGAAGAACAATCTACGGCATTTGAATCTTATAATGCACTAGAGGCAGTATTGAAAGATATCAAAGATAAATCTCCTGAAATTGAAATAGAAGAAACTAGAGAAAAAATTAGAATTCCTCTAAAAGCATTAAAATTGTTGGCTAAAATTCTAAAAGCAATGGGTGATGGAAAACCAATTTCCATAGTTCCAATTGCTGCAGAAATGACCACTCAGGCAGCAGCAGAATTTTTAGGTTGTTCTAGACCTCATTTTGTAAAGTTACTGGAGGAGGGAAAAATTCCTTTTACAAAAATTGGAAAACATCGAAGGGTTAAGTTTGAGGATGTTTCTAATTATAAGGATCAAATGAAGAAAGAGCAGGAGGATCTAATTATTCAAATGATGAAGTCAGACGAAGAATCCGGATTATATGATTCATAGTGTTCGCTTTATTTGTGTCCTGGACACAAATGTAATTTATCCTCTACTAGTTAGAGATGTAATGTTTTGGTTTGCTTATTACGAATTATTTACTCCCAAATGGAGTCAGCATATTTTTGACGAATGGGATAGCGTAATGGAAAGGAAAGGTATTCCAGAAGAGGAAAGGCTAAAACGAATTAATGTTGCGAATAGGGCATTTCCAGATGCTATGGTTAATAATTATGAGCAACTAATAGAAAGTTTAGATTTACCTGATGAAAAAGATCGACACGTTTTGGCCGCAGCTATCAAAACTAATGCGAATATTATTGTGACTGAAAATTTGAAGGATTTTCCTAAAGATTATTTGGCTTCATTTGGATTAAGTGCCAAATCTAGTGATGATTTCTTAACGGATATAATTGATTTAAATCCTGAAAAAGCAGTTGAAGCTTTCAGGAAGCTTGTTATGAATAGGACAAATCCGGACTTAGATGAATTTGAAATTTTAGATAGGTTAAGAGATCTTGGTTTAAAGGATACCGCAAATTATTTGCACGCCTGTCTCTAATAATTAGCGCCAACGGCTACGGTTAACGCCCGTGTGCGGAATTTACCACGCGGAGTTGTCGGCTTATTGTTTTGTTGTTTGGAGTTCTAAGTTATTCTTTTTCCTGGAATACCGCATATTGGCCGTTAACCGATGTTGTGATTAGTTTTTTCCTCCTATAATGAATTAAAATTGCAACTATTGTAATCAATATAGCAATTAAGGATAGTATTGAACCTTCAAAACCAAATGCGCCTCCATTCAATATAGTTTTGTTTGGTATACTAAGTTTTATAGCTGAATATGTATTTTGGCCACTTACATTAAAACCTAAAATTGTTTGAAAAAAATTCCAACTGAAATGGAGCGCGATTGGAAACCATAGGTTTTTTGTATTTATATAAGTTATACCTAGTAGAATACCAGCGAGAAAAATATTTGTGGAACCAATAATATCAATGTTAGGATTAAATCCATGCAAGAGTGAAAATATAAAGGCTGAAATAAGTAATGCTAAGTATTTATTAAATGAGTACATAAGATTTCTTAAAACATAGCCTCTATATAGGATTTCTTCTGTGAGAGAAACTAGAACGAAAATGGTTATTGAAATTAATATTTGATTAAAGTCAAAATTGACTTTTTGAATATTTATTTCTCCAAGTATTTCTAATATTCCGAATCCTGATAATACGATTAAAGCTCCAATTGCTAAACCTGTCCAGAATCTCTTAATATTATTTTTAAACCTTAATCCAATATCTATAAACTTTTCTTTATCCACATATTTTACAAATATCCATATGACTAAGATTGTTCCTATGAAATCAAAGAGTTGAATCATTAAATTTTGGATAGAAGTTTTTTCAATATCTAAATCATTATATGTTAAACCCGTTAAGGCTCCTACTATTATTTGAAAAAATCCAACTATTAAAATGTACGGAAAAATTAATAATAGGATTCTTAACCAACCCTGGTACTTTGATTGTTCACTCATCGTAAAAAATGTCTTGTCCTGAAATATGGCTACAGGTTAAAATTGATTTTATGCTGTTAATTTATATACCATATTTGGAGTTTGATAGTCTAAAGATAAATGTAATCTTATTTCATTATATAATTAATGGCACTTTTTGCGTGTTCTTTATTTGTAAAGACCTGATCAAGGTAGAATTCATCTTTTAGGAACCCATTTACTAGTTCTGCCATAGCATTTTCGTAACAGTGTTTTTTTTCATTCATACTGATAGCTATCTTTTTTTTTTTAAGGATTTGAGTATACATTGCTGCAATATTGTATCCCTCTGTCTGAATGATGTATGAGCCCTGTGATATCTTTGGCTTGATAAATCGCTTTGTTAAGTGCTCTCACGAATCCTTTAAGCTCCAGACTATCACTGAGGTTATAACCCACAATTTTTATTGAATGCATATCTGTAATGAGTGCTAGATAACAAAATCCTTTTACGGTTCGGATATACGTAATGTCGGATACATAAACTTGATTTGGCCTGTTCACTTCTAGATTTTTTATACTGTTATTGTACTTATAAAACCTGTGATGCGAATTGGTTGTTCTTACACTGTACTTCTTTCTTAATCAACATTTTATGTTCTCGAAGAACATTGAATAATGTGTCCCTGCCTACTTTTAACTGCTGTTTTCCGAAGTCCTGACTTAAGGATTTCATAAGCTTGCGCACGCCTTCCCTTGGAAGGGATTTGCGTTTTCTTTTCACGATAGCAACTATATGTTGTTCGATCTCTTTTCGTTTATCAGCTCTGCATTTGTATTTATAATACGCGTCACGTTTTAGTTCAAAACAATCACATATCCTGGATAACGAAGCAAATCCCTTGGCTTTTTCCTTTGCCATGATTAAGGCTTGATATTTAGTTTTTTTAATTTAGTACACTTTATAATCAAAGGTTATTCTAACATTTTAATATTTTAATCTGGACAAGTTAAAACTTCAAACTCCCTTTAATATTAGGTAAAGAATTATTTTTTTCTATTTCAAAATTTGAATTTTAAAATTAAATTTGAAGTACTAAAGTTTTATTTCTGAATATGGATAATTTATTGATTGTTGAATTTATTGGATTGGGAATTATAATCTGCTTTATTGGTGCGTATACTAGGTTCAATATGCTTTCTAGGAATAAAACCTTCTTAGAATTAATTAAAGAATTCATTAAAAAGGAAGATAAAGTAAATCCACCCTCCTTAGACGTAAATTGAAAAAAAAGTAAATCTATAGATAAGGGTAATATTAAGTAGCATTGAGGTTGATTTAAATCAAGTTATTAAAATTAATTTTAATGGGTGAACCTCTAGTATAGCTAATTCTGTAATTTTAGATAAATGGAGAATTTAGTTCCCAATCCAAATTTGCTTGAAACATTTATTTTACCACCTCTATTCTCAACCATTCGTTTTATAATAAATAAACCCAAACCAGATCCCTCTACGGTTTTATTAACTTGAAAAAACTGATCGAATAATTTCGGAAGATTAGATGCTTCAATCCCACAGCTATTATCTTCTACCTCCAGGAGAATTTCTTCAGAAATAATTTTTGTGCAAACTGTAATTTGCGGTGATCTGTTATCTGCTTTATATTTTATGGCGTTAGATATAAGATTAAATAAAATGCTTCTTATCTCTTTTTTAGGATATTGAATATTTTCAACATCTAGGTTTAAAATAAAAGTGGTATTGGTGGATAGTATTAAGTTATGTAGATCGCTTTTAATTTCATTTAGAAGCAGTGGGATATTTACATCATACATTTTATGATTTTCTTTAGCCGATTTTGCTATTAAGGTCATATCATTCACAACACCTTTAAAACGTTTAACCGACTGGTCGATCATATTAATGATCTCTTCATAATTTTTATCCTGAACCTTATGAGGTTCTAAGAGAGCAATCAAGCCTTCCAAATTATTCAATGGGGTTTTTAGATCATGGGAAGCTGTATATACAAAATTATCCAGTTCCAGATTTATTCGGCTTAACTCATCTACATAAATGCTTAAGTCCTTATTAGAAATTCGTAATTCTTTTCTGGTATTTTCAAGCTCATTTAAAATTTCTCTCTGTTCCTGAATATCTGTGCAGGTACCGAACCACTTCACAATTTTATTATTTTCATCTCGAAGGGGTTCAGCTCGAGCAAGAAACCATTTATAGCTTCCATCAAACCTTCTCATTCTATATTTTATTTCATAAGTAATCCCTGTATTAAGAGAATTTTGTCATACCTGCCAGGTTCTATCAAAATCATCTGGATGAAGAACTAAAGACCAACCTTTATTTTTGGTATCTTCATAAGAGAGACCTGTAAAATCTTACCAACGTTTATTAAAAAAAATCGTGATATCCATCAGGTTGCGTTGCCCAAACTATTTGGGGCATAAGATCTATTACAAACTTAAATTCTTTAGTTATTTGATCTTTAGAATTTGTAGGAATACTATTTATTTTATCTGCAGATATCTTTGTCATAAATAGTAAATTAATAGGCTTTTAATCTGAGTGCAAGGAGTAATTTTATCTTGATTTAATAAACAATGATGATCCTGTAAATTGGATAAACTTAAGAAATAATTTTTTCAAAAATTATTTCTTAAGTTCTATATTATGATTGGTCTGGAGATTAATTTTGTTATAAACTACCTCCTTCCAAATTTCTTCTAAGTCGGAAGTTTTTAAAGGTTTAGAAAAAAGTTTTTTAACTATTGTATATTGGGAAGCTTGATAATTAAAATCTTCCATGGAGGAACTAAGCATATATATGATAAATTGATTCTGAATTTCCTTTTTCATTTTTTTAAACATATCTAGAAATTCAAAACCTGTCATTGTAGGCATATTTATATCTAGTAATATAATAGTAGGACAGTTATAATATTTCTTAGGATATTCTTTTTCAATAAAATCCAAAGCTGTTTCTGGTGATAGAAATAAATCAATATTTGAAGAGGGATCAAATTTTTTAATTATAAGTTCACAAATAATATTATTGGTTTTATCATCATCTATTACTAAATATTGTTGTGGATAATTTTTCATTATATTAGTTATTAGGGTAATTCTATACAAAAAGTGGCTCCCTTATTTATTTTACTTTCTACGGTTATTTCCCCTCCAAGCATTTCGACCTGAGTTTTAACCATAAATAATCCCATTCCTTTTCCCTCCACGTGGTGATGAAACCTTTTATAAAGTCCAAAAATTTCCTTTTTCTTTTTAGTTAAATCCAAACCCATTCCATCATCCTTAAATAGAAATCTAATTTTTCCATTAATTTTTTTTGAGGTAATTTTTATATTCACCTTCTCTCCGGGTTTTCGAAATTTGATGCTGTTAAATATGAGGTTATAAAATATGCTATAAATAAAACTGCTAATACTCTTTATTTCATTTACTTCATTAAAATTGACCTTAATATTAATATCATCTTTTTGGATTAGATCTTGTAAACTATATTTTATAGAATTTACTAATTCGTTTAAATCTACAGTTTGTTTTACCTCACTGAAGTCGTTTTTAATTTGAAGAATTTGGTTGAGGTCTTTCATTACTTTATCCATACGTAGGCTATTGGACAAAATTTCATTTCTTAAATTCATTCTTACCTCTTCAGTATAATCTTTATCATTAAGCAATTGTGCCAAACCTAAAATATTTGCTACAGGAGCTCGCAAATTATGTGAAAGAATATATGAAAATTGTTCTAGCCCTTTATTGGCTCTTATTAACTCTTCAGCATATTTATTTAAGCTTTTATTTAATTCTAGTAATCGATTTTCCGCATTCTTTCTGTCTGTAATGTCTCTGATTATCATGGAACTTCTCAAATTACCATCGGCATCTTTAAATATGGAAGAAGTTATCTCGCCCGGAAATTGAGTGCCATCTTTTCTAACAAATGTGAGTTCTGTATTTGCTGTACCAGTATCTCTTCTTACTTTAAGTGCTTGTATGAGTGATGGATCATCAGGATTCGTAACACCAGCTCTCCCTACAAGACATAATTCTTTTTCATTTCTTTGAAACATTTTACAAGCACTGGGATTAGCAGCTAAAATTTCTCCATCTGGGATAGTAACCATAATTGCATCCTGACTATTCATAAAAAGAGAACGATAGCGCTCCTCGCTTTCTTTGATAGCCTTTTGTGCGTTTATATGATCTGTAACATCTCTGGAATTAGTTACTATTCCATCAACACTTGGATCGTCAAAAAGGTTAGTTGCTTTTGTTTCTACCCATCTCCATTCTCCTCCGGTATTTTTAAATCGAAAAGGATTTATTTCAATTTGTTTTTGAATTTCCAACTTAGAAAATTCTTGAACAACCCTTTCCTGATCCTCTGGATGAATATAATCAAAAGCTATTTTTCCTATAAATTCCTCCGGGGGTATTCCAAGAACATTAGTAGACGTTTCACTTACAAATTTATATTTGCCTTCTAAGTCAAGAATTCCTATAAGGTCAGATCCTTCTTGCACCATGGCTTTGAATTTTCTCTCACTTTGTAATAATGCTTCTTTAATTTTTTTATTCTTCGTAATATCTTTAGCAATTCCGTAAATACCTTTTATAACATCATTCTCTTTTAAAGGCACTAGAGATATTTCTAATACCATATCTCGTCCTTTTCCTGAAATAAAATTGGCTTCAAATTTTTGATTTTTACCGCATATTGCTTTATTGAATTTTTTAAGGATTTTGCCTTGATCCTGTGGTGCACAGAAAGGCAAAAAATTCATTTTAAGTAATTCTTCACCTGGAGTTTCTGTAATTTCTATTAAGCCTCTATTAAAACTCGTAAAATTCCCATCTAAATCCAGCGAATAGAGCCCATCGGTGATTCGTTCAAAAAATTGGTTATGTTTATTGCCGTTAATATTTAGTTCTTCTAATAGCGTGGTGCTATTTTGTTTCTCTAATATCAGGGCCGTTACATCCTTTACTATATTTAAAATGTAATATGTATTATTTACGTCGTCAAAAATGGGGATATTCTCGGTTTCCCAATACCGTGTTTTATAAAGATCATTTTGATTATCATAAAGGTCATAACGAAGAGCTTTAATCTTGTGAGGTTTTTTATTATTATAAGCATATTTTAAAGACTCAAGCACTCGGTTCAAATTAGGAGAATTAGGATTTTCCGGAAAAACTTCTGATATAATTTTTCCCTTTAAATTTTCTGCAGTAGTATTTGTGAGTTTACAATAATATGTGTTTGCGTCCTTTATGAAAAATTCCTCATTTATTTTTTCAAACAAAATACAAGAAAATGGCAAATCTTTAAATATATTCTTATAGTAACTCATATTAAGGTAAGTGGTGAAAGTTTTAAATTATTTAAAATTAGCGAAAACTTAAATGGTTTACTCTCAATATTTGTTTTTTATCTGGTTTTTTTGTTGTTAATCTATAAAGTTAAAACTAAATTCAAAAATTTGAATATATCTTTAATAATTTTATGGTAGTTAATTTTGTTTTTAATTAATCAATTTCTATAATGTGAGGTATTTTTTTATTTTGATTTGATCAATTTTCTTATCAAAATTATAGCACACTTTATTTTGAGTAACTGATAATATTTCAAAGAATTTATTGGATAATTAAACTGGTTAATTAATTTAAATTTGCAGGAATTCATTAAGTTTTCCTAGACATTTTTTTGTTTGGATGTTTCTTAATTAAAATATGTAGGAAATAGATGTTATTCATTCATTATATGAAACAATAGGGTTCCTATGAAAATATGTAATTCAGTATCGGTAGATTATATTTTTTCAAAGCGCATTTATATTAACCATCTAGTGTTAGCTGAGCTTAAAAGTTTGGTGAGGCAAGAGAATAAATTTAGAATCTAATGAATACTAAACCTGATAGAACAGAAATTTCAGAATTAATCAACTTTAACATAGAGCCTTTTTTTATGCTCTCTCACGATTATCTGTGTATCGCTGGATTTGATGGTTATTTTCGGAAAATTAATCCGGCATTCATAGATTTGATGGGATATAGTCAAGATGAATTATTAGCTAAACCAATAAGTTCATTTGTACATCCGCAGGATAGAAATAGTACTGCAGAAACTCGAAAAAAGATCCTAGAAGGGACACCACTGTTGCATTTTCAAAATCGATATATCACTAAAAAAGGAGAAATTGTTTGGCTCACTTGGACATCTATTCCTGTTTTAGAAAATAATTTGATATATGGAATTTCTAAGAATATTACACATATTAAAAAATTAGAAGAAGAACGAAATTTACTGCTAGCAAACATTACTAAAATGAATGCTGAACTCAAACAATTAACTTATACTATCTCACATGATTTAAGGGCGCCGGTTAATAATCTTCTATCTATTATCAATCTATTAAACTTATCAGAAATTCCACATCAAGAAACACTTGAATATATGGAGATGTTAGAAGCTTCCGTTTTTCAGCTAAGAAGCACTTTAGACAAGAATATTGATAAACTAAGTGAGAAAGATCAAAAGAATGGTCAATTGGAATGGATCAATTTGGATAATATTTTAAACATAACATTAAATTCGTTGAGAATATGGATTGAAGATTCTCGAACCACTATAAATTTTGATTTCTCTGAAATTGCAGATATTCATTTCAATGCTTTTTATCTCCAAAGTATATTTCTCAATCTTATATCGAATTCTATAAAATATGCAAAGCCTGGAGTACCTGCTGTAATTACAATTGTCTCAAAAAAAAGGAAAGATTTTGTAGAAATTATTTTTTCGGACAATGGATTAGGATTTGATATGGAAAAGGTGGAAGGTAAAATTTTTGGTCTAAAACAAAGTTTTCATACACACCCCGATAGTAAGGGTGTTGGCTTATATTTAGTAAGTAATTATATGAATAGTATGGGAGGCAGTATTAGTTTAAGAAGTGCAGTAAATAAGGGTTCTAGCTTTATTTTAAATTTTAGAGCTAAATAAATTTTATCATTTCTATCTATTAGTATTGAATGTATAGCGGCCATCACACTATTGTGATATATTAATCAGATTTTACAATTAGCTCCTATACTTTAATCAATTTACTTCGATAATTTTTCCTTAAAAATGTTGAAAATAAATAGTAATCAGGGATTTTACATTGAAGAAAACTTCAGTTAATAAATTTTTAATTCCGTCGTGCATCTGAAAATGCATTCTGTCCTGTATAAAGTTATTATTACTAATTTAATGGCAAAAGCCATAGTAGAATATTTGTATCAATGCAAAATAGAAAAGAAACAACTGCGAAGTTTTTTAAATTTAATTGAATAAATATTTTCCGTGCTATCTTCTTAAATGGTTATTAAGTGGTACTATAGGTGGGAGCATTTCCAGCTTTTTTCTATTAAGTTTAGAATGGGCAATTAACGGGAGAAAATCACATTTATGGATAATTTGGTTTTTCCTATGAACGATTTTATTTTTAGGTTTCTGATATTATTTATACAGAGATAGTGTTGTCGAGAGCAACAATTTCCTTTTTGATGAAATTCATTCTCCCAGATGTATATTTCTTCTAGAATGGTACCATTAATACTTATATATATTCTGATTACTTATTTATTAAGTGGCTCTGCAGGAGGGAGGGAAGAGAAATTCAGGTTGGCGGTGCTGTCGCAGATCGATTTACAAAATCTCTTTAAATTATATAAACGTGAGTGTAAAATTGTTTTAAAAGTATATGTTCCTTCAGGATTGCTCAGACATAATTTTTATTCTTCCACCTAAATATCATAATTGTGAGAACGATTTTTATCAGAAATATTCAAAAAGTATAGAAAATTATTTGCTCATCTCTTTAGCTTTTTTTTCTAATTTTTTAATATCAGTTGGATATGGATCATTTTTAAGAATTTTTGCTAGGTGAATTATGTTATAAACCATCAGTAACATCATGTTATTAGTAAATTCATGTTTATCTCCATTGGCTTTTATGTAACTTGGACCTGGACCTGCTTTTCCAACGTAATAAGTAAATGCATTTACGGGAATACTAAATCCTTGTTCCGAAAGATCAAAAAGAATACTGGATATCGCTTTTTTTGCTCCATCTTCATTCCCATCTACCATTACTCCTCCTACTTTATTATAGGTTGGATATTGACCATTTTTATCGTTACCTTCTTCCATAATTCCATCAAAACGCTCATTAATCATTTTAGCCACAGAACTACGGTCACCTCTCCATATAGGAGTTGCAATAATTAATATATCTGCTGATTTAACCTTTTTTAAAATAACAGGCCAACTATCATCTTTTCCTTCATCGGAGGTGTTACCAAAACTAACATCATAATCAACAATTCTTATATTTTCTGTTTCTACATCATTTTCTTCAAAGATCTTTGAAACATTATTTATGAATGCTTCTGTGTTTGAAATTTTTGGAGATTTCTTTAGGGTGCAATTAAGAAAAAGTGCTTTCAATTTCATAGTTAATTTATTTTTAAATCCTTACTGATTAAACTTATAAAAATCATTTGCTGTTCTCCGTTAACATGTGGTTAAAAAAAGAAATCATGAGTAATTGAAACCAGTCAGAATTAATCCTCCTAAATAACTTAAACTGAAAATAATATGTGCGAATATCAAGTGTGAATAGAATGGTTTACGGCAAATCTGTGGTGGATTGGGATTGATTTTAAGCATAATATACCAACCTATTATTCCTATTATTCCTAATATTATTCCACCACTAATTCCATAAAATAGGAATGATATATTCAGAATTTTCCATCCATTCAGTAATCCGAGAGAGAGCACATAACCGATGATGAAGTGAATTATCCAGCCAAGAATGTTTGGCGGGTTTGGTTTTAAAGGTATTATTGAAGATGCAACTAACCGATTTAGTAATTCGGGTTCTCTAAATTGTTGTTTAGTAATAAAGCTGACTAAATAACTAAAGCCTGTCATTATTAAAGTAGCGATTATTGAAAGAGTTATAAGAATCATATTAATTATTTGTTGAGTAAAAATTAATTAGGAAATATTCGTAATAATTACATTGAAAAAAATGGGTTAATATTTCTAACTAAGGGTTTTTAAAAAGAGATAACTTAATTTATCGTGATTATTAAAATATACAATTCTGATTTTGTAACAAGTATCTCTTTCATCGGGATGAAATTCTTTACTTTCAGGATCAAAACCTCCATTGGTAGTAAAAGAAATACTTTGAATATTAGATTTTCTAATCCTTAATAATTTCTCATACTCATCATCAGAAAAATTATATTTCTCCATGATGTACTCCAAAGTATTTAATTGGGAATTTTGATAATTCATATTTTCCTCCGTTAAATTCATTATTTACTCTGATAGTTTTAAATGTTGCTCAGTGAGTAGTTTGATAAGTGACGAAAAAGGCAGGGCTGTTGTAGGAATTATTCGAAATTCCATCAATAAGTCATCTCAAGACGACGGATATGTTCACTGATAAATTTTTACAATGCTGGATATATTTTGTGCTATATTATTTATGAAATGGGCATACCCAGTTATCACCTGATTCCTTCCCGCTATATTGTTTAGCTTCGCTGCTTTCTCCGAAATCTTCAAGCATAGGATTCATCATTCCTTGAAGTTCAATATATCTCTCTCTAATCTTGTCTCTTACTTTTTCATATGCACCCATTTCTCGTAATTTTTCAAATTGATCATGTAAATTAAATGTAATGGATGGATATGGACTCTTTCTTGCCTTCCGAGAGCTTCTTGGATGCATCCCTACAATATAAAAAGCATGACCCGCAATGCTAAAACTAAAGTTTGCATCTTTTGGATCCGGACTTACTGAAGGATCCCATGGCTTAGAGTCGTATTTTGCAATGCTTACTAATTGTTGCCAAAGAATGGTTTCAAATTCTTCTTCATTCTTAATATTTAAATCGGGAAAAATTGCTATCAATGACTGAAACTCGTTAGTTTCAAAATCATATTCTTCGATATAATTTTCAATATCTTTAATCAATTGATTGGTAGTAGCTTCTGAGTTAAAATTAGAATATTGCTTTATTTTCACTGCATTTTGACTAAAAACAGTTTGAGCCATCACACATGGATGATCCTCTTCCAAAATCCAATCCTCATATTCTTTTTTTATATTGATATTCATGTTTTTTAATTTTTTTTGAGAAAGCAATATTTTCTTCAATAACTCTTTTTATTGAAATTATAATTCTCTCTTCAACAATTGTTAATTAAATGAAAATTATAAAATTTCTTATTTATCAAGAGTTTAAAAAATCTTAAAAACTTTTAATGTTATAATAAAATTGGGTGTAATGAGAGTTATCAATTGGATCTCTAACATATATAGACAAATGAGGCCAAATATTAATTGAGTGAATTATATAAGGAAATGAACAATACTATTTATCTAATTTTTCGTTTCGTGATTTAAGAAAATTATATGTATTTTTTAACTTAACAATTCCTAATAGGAAGTTAATTTCTAATCAATTTGTTGAAGTATATTATATGCTAATTACCTTATACATAATTTTGGGTTCTTTCGTTATTTTATTAGCCTCTTATATATGGTATAAAATGATGTTAAATGATACAACCCACGATCAAATAATCAAACAACTTTTAAAAGAAATATATCATAAGATGATAGGTAAATAATGATTGTAAATACTTGGATTGTTAGGTGATAGCTACTTAACTTTCAATTTCAAGTTTGAATACCACATCTAATAAAATCCTTAAAGATTCTTGCTGAAACTTATATTATTACCTAAGTATTTTAGAGGGTATACAATGCTAATTAAAATCATTAATAAGCGATTAAGCAAACCGCTATTAAAATCATATCGCCTTTCATTTAATTATAGCACCATTTTAACTTTTTCAATTTTTAAGAATTTTAAAGGATTGGATCGATATCTATATGTTAACACCTAAAACTTCTTCATCATTTTAAATTCTTTTCTTCAAAAAGAAACCACTTTTTATTTAGGGAATTCTTCTTTTAATCTCCAATACCAATTAAAATATACGCAAAAATGTTACTAGGAGGGGTGTAGTTAGGAATTTTGAAGCTCAGAATGCTCTTGATTGGTTAAATTCCATTTTCAGTTTTAACTACCTGAAGCTAATATAATCCGTTTCAAAAAATTAAGTAATTTTTATTAAACAGTTGTAGCTTACTGATTTAGTAAATATTAGGTAGGGCTTTACAATAATTTTAAATTATCATAAGATATTTTACTTCATCAGCTGTACTTTATATTGTAGCTGATATAATTAGTTCCTCCGAATAAAAGGAGGGTAATAATTAAGATCTGAAATAAACGTATTGATTTGATTTAAATCGGATATAAATCGTTCAAAGTAATTCCTCAAGGATTTAATATTGCTTTTTATTTATATCTATTCTTTATTTAACGTAGCGATTTTAATGTATCACTTAGGCCAGTTATGTTAACTTTTAAAGGATCCTCACTACAATAGGATTCCATTTTAATATTTCCTTCTCTTTCGTTTATTTTTCAATTTCAGTAATTCTATTTGCTTCCAGGCCGAAGCTGTTCTTCCCTTTTTTGGTATGCAAAATACCAGGATTTAGAAATTAGTCCACATTGCATAAGCCAGTCATTCTTCCTTTTTATAAATGCTCCCTAATTCTAAATCCTGAGAACTGTATCAGCATCAAAAAAGGAAACAGCTCACGGCTCTATAGGAAGTAAATCAGAAATAAAAACTCATGAAATCATTTCAAAATAATAAACTCGAAAGCGAAGTAAAGAAATCAAAAAAAGAAAACGCTTCGGATATAATAAGTAAATCAATTATTAATTTTTTAAATATTTAATTATGAATTATCTAAGAAACAATGTTCAACTAATCGGAAATGTGGGAAACACTCCCGAAACAATGACCTTCGAAAGTGGAAAAAAAGTAAGTCGGTTTTCACTAGCTACTAATGATTACTATCTCAAAGATGGAGAAAAAGTGCAACAGACCGAATGGCATAATCTTGTAGCCTGGGGAAAACTAGCCGATCTTATAGAAACTTACGTAGATAAAGGAAAAGAAATAGCTATTGTTGGCAAACTTATTTCCAGATCTTATGGATCTGAAAACGGGGATAAAAAACACTTTACCGAAGTGGTGGTAAATGAAATTTTATTCTTAGGAAATAAGGAAAATAACCGTCAATAAATTTAAAAAAGAAAGAGGGCGTCATCGTCGAAAGTTTCGCCCTCTTTTAATTATTAACCTTTAAAAATGCTAATAATGAAAACCAAAGTTAATGAAATAGTCATAAGTTACAGCGGAAGTTTAAAAGCAAATCTGCTTCCAAAAATTACATGTTCACAGAGAGCTGCAGAAATAGCCTTTGAACAATGGAATAAAAATAATATTGAATTGCAGGAAACTTTTAAAATTATGCTGCTTAATAATTCTAATAAAGTAAAAGGAATCTATGAGGTTTCTAATGGAGGAATTACTGGAACCCTGGTAGATGTTCGTATCGTGTTTGCGGTTTTATTAAAGAGCCTTACCACCGCTGTAATTTTATTACATAATCATCCTAGCGGAACCTTAAAACCTAGTGAAGCGGATAAAAGTTTAACACAAAAAATTATAAAAGCTGGAGCCCTTCTTGAAATTAAAGTTTTAGATCATCTAATTCTTACTCCCCATGGAGACTACTTTAGTTTTGCCGATGAAGGAATTCTTTAATTAAGAAACTAATAATAAAAATTCATTTTAGTAATTAAACAGTTATAATAGAACCCATTCACTCAGTTTTATATTAATTTTTCTTGAACTGTCAATGAACACCTTCAGAATTCTGGAGGTGTTTTTGGTTACATATATTTCAATGAAGTTTAATAATAATAATACTTAATGACATCTTTAAAATAAAAAAGGGAAAATTCGCTGTTACCTGAATTTTCCCTTTAATACAGATCTCGGGGAGAAACTGAATAGTTAAAGTATTAATTTATTTACTGAATCTAAAGAATTTATTCTTAAAATATTGATAAGATGGATTTTATATAAATAATTCTTATCTTTAATTAGCTGAAATTCAGCATTCAAATTAACGTAGGGTTATCCAATATTTGACTTTCGCCGATAACTATGCACATCAAATAATAACATATCGGAAATTCATTTCCTTAAAATGGCAATTGGCTACCGATAACTATCGGGATTAGCCAAATTGTATGAAATTTTTGTCCCGCTGGGCGGGACGAAAAGGAGTAGCAAGAGGGTAACACGCTATGCGATGTTAAGCACTCCTTTTCGTTTTCAAAATGCTGATAATCAGCTACTTGAATATTAAGTAATTTCTTGACTCTTAGCAATTTGCGACAAACGCCTTGTGAGAGCCCATTTTTAGGGACGGATTTGCGACAAATCGGCGAATTATGGACTCATTTATTGGAATTAGATTCAAAAAGGAAACAGCAAAACGTTTTCAGGAATTCTCACGTACTCACTTCAAATCACATACCGAAGCATTAACTACAATGCTCGATTTTTTCTTCTACAACGAGATTTCACCAAAGGAAAAACTAGGGCCAACTGGAAGAACAATAGAAGCTTCCATCAAAAAACGGATCAATGCAGTAATTGCCATTATGAGAGATATGGAAAAGACGCAAACCAAACCTACAGTTGCGATGATAGAATCACTTTTTCAAACCGATGAACCAATAAAGAAACCATTGATTTTAGAAAAGAAATTTATAGAAGAAAAGAAGGAAGTCCGTTTCCAAGAAAAACTAAATCCAAACAATCAACTTTAAAATTTTGAGAAATGTATATCACAATCACACCCCAAAAATTAGGTGACACATACTCCCAAAGTTCAGCTGATTTTGTGGGCTATCTGGAGAAAGAAAATCAAGGTCTGGATCAAGAAGACCTGGAGCACTTTTTTGATCAATACACCGATAATATTTCAGCAGAGGTAGTGGTAAAAGATATTGATGGAAATGGTGGAAAACTCAAAAAGACCGAACCGAAATTCTATTCCATTACGGTCAGCCCTTCACAAGATGAATTGAAAAGATTACAGAACCATAGCGAGAATCTAAAAAAGTACACGCGTGAACTTATGAAAGATTATGTTGCTTCGTTCAACCGGGAAATCAACGGTCAGCCTATAACAATCGATGATATTAAATACTATGCGAAGATCGAACATCAACGAACCTTTAAAGGAACGGATATACAGATCAAAGAAAATCAACCTTATGCTACAAAAATACTTCAGCTAAAGAATGAAATCAGAGGAATTCAAAATGGGACGGTTAAAGGGAATATTAAAAGTAAAGAGCGGGAAATTATCAAGTTGGAACGTGAGGCACCAAATCAACAGGAGGGAAAGCGAATTGTGCAAGGAATGCCAAAAGCCGGAAACCAAAGTCATATCCATATTATTGTTAGTCGAAAAGATGCATCCAATACCTTCAGCCTTTCGCCCGGAAGTAAGCACAAAGCTTCGGAAGTGGAGATGCATGGGAAGCAAGTGAAACGTGGTTTCGATCGTGATAAGTTTTTTGAGAGTGCAGAGAAAACTTTTGATAAAACTTTTAGCTATCAAAGAAATTTTGCCGAAACCTATCAGGCAAGAAAAGATTTCATCAAAAATCCGAAAATCTATTTTTCTGCCCTGATGAAACTCCCCACAAACGAAAAAACACTTGCCTTTAAAATAATGGGCAAGGCTGGCATTCCAATGATGCCTCGTATTCCTCTTACACAAGCACAGTTAGCGATGAGAATATTTAAGCAGCTTAGACATGGTGCGGAAGTGGCTATTAAATCAAGTTCCATAGGAATCTAATATAAAATTATGCAATTAGACAATCTGTTTATGGTATTTCTAATTATTGGTTTCGCCAGTACTGTTTTCTATGGAATGTACCAGGTAAGTAGATTCGCTTTCCTGGTTAATTTTATAATACTTGGTGCTCTGGTATTTTATAGTGATGAAGAATTATCATTGGTATTCAGAGCACTTTATTTGGTCTGCCCGCTAACATTAATTAATGCAGGGATGTATGTGTTTTTGCATAAAACTGATATCCAAAAAAATGGTGATATAAAATATCGGGTTAACTTTCCCACCACCGAAGGAAATTTTAAACTAGAAAACATCAAGCGTGGTGCATCGGTAATTGGTTCTGCTGGAAGCGGAAAGACTGAGAGTGTGGTTTACGGCTTTCTAAAACACTTTAGAAAAGAAGGTTTTTGCGGAATTATTCACGATTATAAAGATTTTGAACTAACGGAGATGGCGTATCCACTTTTTAAGGATGGTGATATTCCATTTAAGACCATTTCCTTCGATAGAATCATTCATAGGGTAAATCCTATTGCTCCACTCTATTTAGAGAACGAGGAAAGCGTAAATGAGGTGTCTCGGGTATTAATTGAAAACCTTTTAGAGCAAAGAGAATCTGGAACAACTAAATTTTTTAATGATGCTGCGGAAGGATTGATCGGAGGTCTTATTTGGAAACTGAAAACCACCTATCCCGAGTTCTGTACACTTCCTCATTTGATTGCTATATATCAATATCTCGATACCAACAGCCTTATCCAATTTCTTGAAACCAATACAACATCGAGAGCAATGGCAGATGCTTTTATAAGTGGGAAAGATTCTGAAAGACAAACAGCTGGAGTAAAAAGCACCTTAGCCAATGCGCTTAAACGAATCAGTACGCAACGTATTTTTATGGCACTTTCTGCTGATGAAGTGCCGCTAAATATAAATAATCCTGAAAATCCATGCGTGATTTCAATCGTGAACAATCCCAAATTTGAAACTTCCTATTCGCCCGTGATCGCTACTATCATCCATACACTTACCAAACAAATGAGCGTACGCGGTCAAAGACCCTCTTTTTTATTGATGGAAGAAGCACCCACCATACGTTTATTGAATATGCACCGTATTCCGGCAACATTGCGAAGTTATAACATCGCAACTATTTATGTAATGCAAGACAAGATTCAGAATGATATGATGTATGGTGACAAAGCGAGCAAAGCAATTCTAAGCAATCTTTCTTATCAGTTTTTTGGTAAAGTGAACGATCCGGATACCGCAAAATATTACGAACGATTCTTTGAAATCATTAAAGATCCGACTAAAAGTGTAAGTCGAGGGTATAACTTAGATTTTGATACGCGCGTAACAACAGGTGAGAAGGAAATCCCTAAAATAAGAGCTGATGTTTTCTTTCGTTTAAAGCAAGGTGAATTTATTACCTATGCAGATGGGAAGGATAAAAAAGTTCAATTTAAGTTGCAGAAAATTGAGAGAGAACTTCCACAGGGTGCAAAAGAATTTTCTAATGCAGATTTGGAAGCTAATTTTGAAAGGATCTATGAGGAGGCTAGGTCTATTTTTAATAAATAACATATTCACTAAATCTATAACTGAAATATTATTACTTCTAACTGTCAAGTAAAAATTGGAAAAAACTTGACAAATATTGCTGTAATGAGTATCTTTGTTCTATAATAATTATGAATATAACAACATCAATAAAGGACAAAGTCGCTCGTATAAATACTGGAGAAGTATTTACATACGATACATTATCTATTGCTCAAAGTGAATTTTCGGCAGCAGCAAAGGCTTTAAGCCGCATGGTTTCCAATGGCGTGATCAAGAGGTATAAAAACGGGATGTATTATAAACCCAAACAAACCGCTTTTGGAGAACTAAAACCAAGAGAGGATGAATTGCTTAAAAATTATCTCTTTGAGAACAATAAACAAATTGCATACATAACCGGTGTTCGATTATACAATCAACTTGGATTGACCACCCAAGTTTCTAAGGTTGTAAGATTAGCAAGCAAGGATAAAGAGATAAAGACAAAAATAGGAAACCTTGTTATAAAACCTGCCAAGAGTTACGTGCCTGTTACAAGAAAGAATGTGCCTTTATTGCAGCTATTGGACGTAATGAAAGATTTTAAGAACATTCCAGATATGGACAAAAATAGAACTATTAATTTTCTAAAGGAACAGATTGAAAATCTTTCGACTGAAGATAAATGTAAGTTGACCATTTTCGCAAAAGCATACCCACCAAAAGTTAGGGCTTTGTTGGGAGCACTTCTTGAAACCCTTTCCCTTAACAAATTAAGTGAATCACTTAAAGAAACAATTAATTATTTGAGCAGTTATGAATTTGGAATATCCGAAAAAACATTACCTACGATCTCAAACTGGAACATTGCCTAATGAAATTACATAATTATAAGGACGCCTTTGAAGGCGCAATCGTCGCAACTGCACAGCACTTTGGAATTGCAGAAATCTATGTTGAAAAGGATTATTGGGTAACTTTTGCTCTCAAAAAGATTTTTACGGATCCCAGTTCCAAGGAAATCTCAGTTTTTAAAGGTGGCACATCCCTTTCCAAATGCTTCAAAATCATTGAGCGTTTTTCTGAAGATATTGATATGGTGGGCATTAAAGAAGATGGAGATACGGAAAATTCATTAAAACGTAAACTTAAAAAAATAACAAGAACTTTGGAAGAATTTATGACTGTCATACCCAACCATCCTCTAGAAAACAAACGTGGAAAGATTAGAAAAATGGTCTATGGGTATGAAAAGGTTGGAGTTAAAGGAGCGTATGGTCAAGTTCGGGACCACATTGTTCTGGAAGTTTCAAGTCTTGGTAATTCACATCCTTCGGAAAAAGTCAGTGTGCACTCTATGATTACTCAATTTATTGCCTCAACCAATAGCCCAGACCTTATCAAGGAATACCAACTTGAACCATTTAAAGTAACGGTAATAAGCATCGAGCGCACCTTTTGTGAAAAAATAATAAGCCTTGTCAGATTTTCATATACCGAGAATCCTTTAGAGGATTTGGCTAATAAAGTTCGTCACACCTACGATTTGCACCAATTACTAAAGCAAAGTAAGATCTCATCTTTTTTGAAATCGGATGATTTTAAAACAATGCTAATACAAGTAGGAAAAGATGATGACAAAGCCATACCTAACGATAAGGAATGGTTGTCCAAACATCCATCAGAATCTTTATTTTTCAGCGAAACCGAAATAGTTTGGAAAACTTTGAGTAAAATTTATGCTGGCTCTTTTAAAGAGTTACTAACTGGAGATCTTCCTAATGAAAAGGATGTGCTACAATCATTGATGAAGATTGGATTAAGGCTTAAAGAGATAAAATGGAATATTAATTAAGTATGGCTAATAAGAAAAGTGAGCATTTTTTTGTACTTTCTTTTTGGGCAGTTTTTTCTAACAGTTAAATCCCAAGCCAACTAGCCGTTCAAAGCTTTATCGATCCCTTTAAAATCAGCTTCTGATTCTTTTTTCATAACACCATTAATTTGGGTTATTGACATATCTATGTGATATTCTCAGTTCTATATTACGTTCACCATCCTTTTCATTCAATTCTAAAATTGCCCGACGGTCATTGGATAACGAAAACTTGGGCAACACATAAACGAATCGCACCGTTTCGCTTTCACTAATTTTGGAAGGTACATTATATCGAAACAGTGGTTCTTGACACAGACGTTGCAATGATTTCCTTTTTCCTTTTTTTCTTGTTTCAACCGAAAGATTCAGGAAATTTAAATCGTAATCTAAGGTTGACTTGTTATCTATCTTTATAACAAAATAGAGCTCCTCCTTATCAAAAACAATATTCTCAACACTCAAAACAATACCTTCATTCCTATTATTAATTCGACCAATACTCTGTTTTCTGTCAAGAAGAAAGGAACAGAATTTTTCATAATAATACTTTTGAAAATTAACACGTTTCTCAGAAGTCTTAACCTGAATTACATCCTTTACTTTTGGTTTCTCATTTCCGATACTACTTGATACAGGAATGAAATAATTAAGCTTTGATAGTTGAGCTCTATAACGTACGATATATGAAAAAACAGACCCATCACTATTGACTACCAAGAGATTGCTTTCCTTTCCTGGTTTGGCCTGAAGCAAACCGAAATACTGTTCTTTTTCACGGTTGTACGTAAACACAAAATTCTCTGCACCAGTTATGCCTTGCCGTATAGGTTCTGGAAAAAATAGTGCAACGTTCTTTGTATCATTTGCATAAATGGTGTCGAGGACTATAGTTGTCTGTGCGTTCACTTTTGCGAAAGCTAAAGAAACAATAAGAGCCGAAATGATGATATAGTTTATCATAAGAGTGCGTTTTTAAATGCCCATTATGGGCTTCATAATTTTGGTTTTAGAATAAGTTGGTAATTGTTAAGTACGGTCACTTTCAGACTTCGGTTATTGCGTTTTAGTACTTTTGTGATTCCTCCCACTTGCGGGATACTCGGTATATTAATATCCCCTATAATGTCATCCAGTACTTCGTTGGTAGCCTCTGCACGGAAATTATTTTCCACATAGATACCTTCACTACCATCCTGCAAATCGAAGGCTTTGAGCTTTGTTGGATGATGTTTGATATTCTCGATTTCTATTAAAGCACGATTGGGTTGAAAACTGATAAATCCAAAAACAGGGGTGTTTTTTGGCATTTGCTTGTTTTTAATCATTGCAGCTTTTGAAAGTCGCATTTTCAGTCGGCTATTTTCTTTAACAACTTGATCGCCATCAACTACTACATATATTGTTTCATCTGTATTCCCGATAATTGAAATGTCGTTGGGTTTAGGCGAGGAGGCAAAGAACAGTTGATGTTCCAAACCCATTTCCTTAGCTTCAATCTTCTGTTCCCGTTTTATTTCCTGGGGATCTATTTTTTGAATTTTTTTGTGTGCTATTTTTCTTTCCCCAAGATTCTGATAGGTCGATTCAGAATATTTGATTTTCCCAGCGGAATAGATGCTATCTACGAGGCGTTCCTTTTCCCGTTCCGGCAGATCTGGATCATAATAACCTAGGGAATCAATCAGTTTTTCATCGTAAATACTCGGAGCATTGTTCTCACGGACTTCTTTTAAATCATTGATAGCATCTAATTTAGAATCGTACTCTTTTTGGTTTTCTTCTAAATTGGGCACCAAGGTCTGCTTAAGGTTTTCATTTTTACTGTCATCATCGCCCATTACCATCAGGGAATAGGAAATCAGAAATAAAAAAAATTACAGCTAGTACCGCTGCGAATACAATTTTATTTTTTTCTATTTTCATAATCGTGTGTTTTTAAATGCCTATTATCGGCTCAATTTTCATTGTTTAATTTTTTTAAGGTATTTTCGAAATAGTCTGTAATCAATAATCCGTGCGGATTGTTGGGGAAGTTTCTGTCAACTATCATTAGCCCACCTGTGGAAACCAGTTCATAGGTGTCTATTATAGAACCTCTATTGATTTCGAAAATGGTTGTGGTTGTGAAACTGTATGAGCCATTACTTTCGGTTAACCTTGAATCGATACTCTGTACCTTCTGGACCAATGAATATTGCAATAGGCGATTATAAACACCATCCGCTTTTTTCTGTCGGTATAGATTATCTACAGAACTGTTACCCAACCAAAGCGCTTTTTCCAAATTGCGTTCATAGTTACTCGCATCGATATTATAGAAATAGGTATGAAACAACTCTAAATGCGCCAAAGCTTCCACCCTGAAATTCTCCTTTTGGGTAATAAGTTTTAGCGGAATAATACTGCCATCTGTATTAATTGCAAAAGCACTATTCAGGGCTTTTTTATTCGTGCTAAATGCCATCCATAATGAAAATATGCTAAATAAAAAAGCAAAAATCACAACCGAGAATACGATGAACCGGTTTAATTTTAAGATGTTGTAAATGTTGTTATATGGTGCTTTCATTTTGATTGGAATTAGGAGGTGAATAATCTGAGCGTAAAAGATGTTGCACGTCTGTACAATTTAAATTTTAAGAAGACGATAAAGCCAACTGAACCGAGTTGTACCACAGGCGCAAAAAAGCCTTGACCAGCATCGGTTCCGAATAAGTTGTTCCAGAAATTTGTATTGATTTCTGTATAAAGAGCATTAATAAATACATTAACCAGAAAGAACGCCGGTACAAGCATATAAACCGCGGCATACAATTTAAAAAAGGTATAGGCCAGCGAACGGAATTTTTCAAAAACCGCTAAGCTTAATACCAAAGGAAAAAAAGCTTGCATAATTCCTAAAAGAAAGAAGCGTTCTGCCAAGAATAGAGGATATATGAAAAGATCCAAAATCCAAAGTATGACAGTAAATATGAATGCGAAAATTTTAAATCCATAGAGAGGGGTTACCAAAGCTTCATAAAGCAATGTCATAGCATTTTTTGCAACATCTATGAGATTAACATCCTCTTCAATAGGAATATCCTGCATTTGCAAAGGCATAAGAGCAGGTGCTGTGCCGCGATATTGGGCTTCTATGGAAACTAGAATGCTATCGAAGAATCCTAAAATCTGTGTTGAAAAAATAACCAATAGTACTACCGCAAAATTTTTAGCAAGTTCCCCTGGAGTCAATCCCCAGGTATATCCGTCCTTATCTGAAATACCTTCATTATATTTTTTAAGAATATTAACCAGAAAAAATAGCACAGCAAGTGTTTTCATTCCGGCAATAGTATATTGCGAGAAGCTGCTGTCCTGTATGGTCTGGAATACCGTGTCTATATATTCCAGTCCTATTCCTAAAATAATAGTTGCAGTCATTTTCTAAAAATCAGTTTCACGATTATTAATTTTATCCTGCATTTTTCTAAAGGAAATAATATCCTTGTATCGTTTGGTTTTGACTTTGATATTGGAAACCATTTCCTTTGATTCCAGTTCTTTTTGTTTAAGGATTTCAGCACGTTCGGCATCGCTCATTTTTAAATAATCACTGGATAATATTTCATCGATGAAGTCCATTGTTTCTATAGAATTTTCTATAATGACAGTAAACGATTCCGAAACTCTGGCTACTTCACCGGGTTTGATATAAGGGCTCTCAAGAATCTCCCTTAAATCGTTTTGCATCATTTGGATAAGACGTTGGTTATTTCTTCCTATTTCTCTGACAGCATTTAATTGCCTAACCACATCGTTGACCTTTTCTATATTTTCTTGTTGGGTTTTTAAGAGCTGAACGGTCTTGATAATGTTTGCAGTTTGTTTCCCTGATTCTATCAGTTGTTTTACCAAGCTGATAAAATTGGTATTGTCATAAGTAGGCATTCCCTGGCACGCAGCGCTTGCAGGCAATAATTGGGAAATCATAAGAATTAGTCCTAATGAGATTGTTTTGATATTAGTCTTCATGGTATTATGTTTTAGAGGTGAATTCTGTTATAGCTTGTTCCATGTTCTGGGTTCTTTTATAAATGGCCATTATGGCTTCGTTTTCCTCTCCGTCCGTTAGGTAAGCGGCATAAACTTCTTTCGGAACTTCAAGCCTAAAAATGTTGCTTTCCTTTCCAATCTTGATGAACATTTCGGTGTACTTCCTTTGGCCAGAAAGATTGTTTTTAATTGACTTTAATTGATTCAAGTCGTGGGTGGAGAGGTTGAGCCTTTTGACCAGTTCCGAATAGCCTTTTTCATTATTGAGGCTATAGATTACCTGTGTGTTTTCCAGAATGCTCGCCGAAGTGTTATTGTTAGGTAACTGATTGATAGATTGTAAGATGATACCAATGGCACCATTTTGCTTACGAATAGCTTGATAATAAAATTCTACGCTTTCCAATACATTTTCAAACTTCAACTGCTTGGCAAATTCATCAAAAAGGATAATTCCTTTTTCATCTCGATTTTTCCAAATCGTTCGTTGAATTGCTGACTTAATCAGCTTCAACATTACAGATAATATCTCCTTGTTGTCTTTCACTTCATCCAGTTCAAAAACGATCAGGCGTTTATCTTCAATTTTATAGGTCTGGTCTTGGCTAATCTCAAAAAGAAAACTATATAGACCATCGCCCACATACTCCGACATTACGTGTAAGAAGCTTGTTACATTAAAGTAGTCGGAATGGATTTTGAGACTATTTAGTAGATCATCCTGATTGGTCTCGATGAAGTTGTAGAAACCTTCCAAAGAATGATTTACAGAAGTACTATCATAATAAAAACGCAGTATTTTTTTAACGGAAACCGATTGTGCCTTGGTTATTTTCAAATCTGAGGCAAAGAGTTCAAATAAGAAGACAGATAAATCTTCCAATCGTTCTGGTGTCAGGTCATTTTGATTGCTGATGTAAAATGGATTGATACCAAGATTCTTTCCGCTCTCATAACGCAATATGGTGTGTTCTTCCGGATAGAGTTTAGCGAATTTGCTATAGGAACCACCCAAATCGATAATTACAAGACGAACGCCACTTTCAAAATATTGACGTAGAATGTTATTGGCCAAAAAAGATTTGCCCTCGCCTGTAGGAGCGAAGATGGCAAAGTTTCTAGCCTTGATACGTTTTTTCCGCTCATCCCAAACATCCTTTATTATAGGAATGTTATGTTCACGGTCGTTAAAAATGATGCCGGTTGTATCTGATTTATAATTGGTGTTATTTATGAACAAACACAATGCATGTTTTAAATCGGTTACGTACAAATCGTTATTTGAGAAATTGGATGAGAAACAGCAGTAACTGTTTAGTATATAATTTTTACGTTCTTCTCCTTTTGGGTAGTAGGGAATGATATCAAGTTCCTTAAATTCAGTCTTTATCTTTGAGGTTATTTTGTCTAACTCTTTAGTTTCCTTTGCCCAATACACAAGGTTGAGATGTCCACGAATAATTCTGGAATTGTCATCGGCATTGATTTGGTCAAGGATATGCTGAATCTTTCCAAGCACCACCTTGTTTTGTGAACCGAAATTGGAACTCTTGCTGAGTTCTTCAATTTTCTTATCGAGCAGCTTACGCCACTTATGCTTGTCATCTAAATAGAGAATTTGATTGACAATATGATTTTCTTTGAGCGTAAGCCCTAAGCCATCAATAAACCCTTGATGAAACACAAAATCGTCTGAAGTGAATTTCTCATTGGTCTTGCTACTCTGTACACTTTCGCCAAAGCACAGTTCGCTGTTGATGGCAAGGGCATCAAAATGGTTTTCGCCAATATTGACGCTTTTATTATCCAGTAAAATATCAGTATCACAGCCTTCATTAAATCCATTGAAGTAGGTATCTGTGAGACCGACGATTTCTTTCTCGTTTAATGGGGTGAGAGACACTTTCCGGCTATTATTTATAAAGGAAACAGAATCGTGTATCGAGTTGGCGAAACTTTTAATGTTATCATCCAGTTTCTGCATAATTCCCTTTGAAATTTTTCGAAAAGGATTGACATATTTAGAATTATTGAGTGCTTTATTCTTGGTTAAGATGAAGAACAAATAACATTTGTGCTCAATATACTCTCGGCCTTTAAAATGCTCATGTGTGGCTTTTTCCAAAAAGGTGTTGTTCGGAAGTTTTTCTGAGGAATATAATTTTTTGAGGTAGATATCCTGTTTATGAACCACGGTTCCCACAGGCAACGACTTCAAAGCTTGAAACCAGGCACCGTGTATATCTTCCAAATCCTTTTCAGATAAAGAATAGATTTCTGGCAGATCTCCTTTATAACACAAGACCACATTGCCATTATTAGCAAAAATGATATTGTCCTGAATATCTGTTATGGGTCTATATGCTGAAAGATTAATCTTGTTCATAATCAAAGCCTGAATTTCTTTTGTTACTAATTATTTTCGGGAAGGCGTTCGCTATCTCAAACAGTTGTGGATTGTTCGTGATACGGGTCAGTGCAATGTAAAGCGCAGTATTAAAAATTAAGATGCCTATAATTATCCCGAAACTGAATGAAAAAATGATAATCATAAGCGATCCTAGTATGGACATCATCATCAGGGCAAACAGGGAAATGGGTAACCCAAAAATGACTGCCTTTTTTCTAATATTTCTATAGATCTCGAACTTTTTCATAAGTACTGTTTATTTAAAAGTGTCTTTTATAAACTTATACTACGATTCCAATGAGGTAGGTAAAAATTCCCACAACGGCTCCTGCAATCAGAACAAAGACAAGAACTCTGGTAATCCCTTTTTTGAGATCAGAATTTTCTCCGAAGAAATGCCCGGCATTAAAAAGAAAACCAACGAGGAAGATGACTCCTAATATAATTGGAAAAATTGTTCGAATTGTGTTTGAAACATCATTAACAGAATCTTCTATTCCCCCAATTTGGGCAAAGACGCTAGTAGAGATCAAAATGAGGAAAGCAAATAAATAGATGGATTTTTTCATAACAGAAAATTTTAAAAATTTGATGGATTTTCGTTATTAGAAATTTACATATATTTGAATGTAAATAATTGAAAATCAATATATTGTGAATAAAATATTGTTTGATTCTATTTGAATTTGTTTGTCACTATTCGATTTCAAATTCTATTAGATTACTTAATTAAGTTGTTAATAACTCAAATTCTGAAAATGAAAAATCTGCTCAAAAACGTCAGTTTTGTGATTTTGCTCTTGAAAATGTGCATCATGTATGGGCAGGAAATTGACGCTCAAAAACGAATCGTGATTGATGTTGGACACGGTGGAAAAGATTCTGGTGCTCTTGGAATAAATGGAATCATGGAAAAGGATATTGTTTTGAAGATTGCAAAAGGTATCGTAAGCCTTAACGAAATCTCCGAAGCCCCATTAGATATTTATTTGACCAGGTACAATGATACCTTAATCTCTTTATCGGATAGAACTAAACTGGCCAAGATTCTAAATGCTGATCTGTTTATTTCGTTGCATTGTAATCATTCTAAAAATCCGAAGGCTAGAGGTATAGAGGTATATGTTGGCACAAACGAATCCAGAAATTCAAAAGAATCTGTTTGGCTTTCCTATCAATTACAAAACCAGATTCAAAAGCAATTGGGGTTTGATAGTAGGGGTGTGAAGTTTGCAAATTTTAAGGTATTACGAGAAACCACTTCTTGTATTTCCTTCCTACTCGAGTTGGGTTTTTTGAGTAACCGTGATGAAAATAACTATTTTATGGAATATGAAAATGTGAAAGCGCTGGCTTTAACGATACTATCATTCACACGTAAATCTTTAGCTTATGAAAATAATATTTATGGAATTAATTAAAATTTTGAAAAGGATTATTTCTTTCTGCGTCAGCGAATCAATCAAATTTTATAAGTCTTTCAGAACGTGACTATTTTCTTTTATCGACTCCTTCCATGTCAAAGGCGATCAAATTAAATAACTCCCGCATTCTACTTCGAACTCGATTGCCGTAAAGGTCTTCTAATTCTTCAGCATTTAAATTAGTAGTGGCATGAGTTTTAATTTTATATTTTGATTCGAGAAATAAATCATATCTGGAGAGTAGTACTTCTCCCATGACATTGAGATCTTTTCCATAAAAACGACCAGGTGGCTCCACTCCCAAATCGTCAAAACAAAAGAATTTGTTGTTTCCGTATTCTTCAATAGTTTTATAACCAAGATGATTAAAACTAAAAGTTACATTTCTGCATGGAATCATTTCATAGGGCCTTTGCAAGGGCACGATGTAACGCAATAATTTCATTAAACTGGTTTTACCACATCCAACAGGACCCGAGAGCAATATCCCTTTTTCGATATCTAAATTATATTTTTTGCAACTTTCTTCGTCGCGGATAAAATAGGAGCAAAGCTGTAATAAGATTTTTTTATCCTTTTTATAGATTTTAAATTTCTTCCCGAAAAGAAGTTTTCCCTTAGCATCAAGATAAATTAAAATTTTTGGAAAATCATATACCACATTTTTACCATCAAACTTTCCGAGCGAATATTCTACGCCACCTTCGATAATTTTAGAGGGGTTGTCCATAGTCTTTGTATTTAGTGGTTCGCAAGTTGTCCCTAAAGTGGGACGCTTGTTTCTTATTTGACTTGTTTACTTCTTCAAATAATTCGGATCTATCCATCCAGTTTACAGCTATGGACTTCCAGTCTTGTACGGGTTTACCATTGCTAATTTTCCAGTTGTTAGATTCGTAATGTTCGAAGAATTTTTTTGCTTCATCAGCATCAAAACCTTTTTCCTTAAAAAAATTAATTACAGCCAGCCTGCCCTTTGGCTGTTTATTATTGTTTATATATTTATTATTGTTTATAGTAGATACCAATGCTTGTCCATCAGTGGGACGGAAGGAGTCCACAGCTTGTTCAGCGCTGGGATAGTATTGTCCCATTGCGGGTCCATTTCTGGGACGGTACTGTTCCGCAAGCTGTTCTAAAATGGGATCGTACTGTCCCATATCCGGTTCTTCATTTAATCCAATAATCACCATCTTGATTTTACTTCCTTTATAGGGATTATTTGAAGGGAAATAAAATAGATAATCCCAGGAATGTAATTCAGTTATACATCTGTGATAGGTGGACTTTGAACCTATTTTTGAAGCGATCATTAAATCCCTGCGGTTCACATAAAATTCATCTGCAAAACGGCTACTATTCCATTCCTGAAAAAGCGCCATGTACAGACTGATATGCGTAGGATTTAAACGATCATCAAAATAGAAGGTTGAAAAGGCGGCATTTAATTGCTTTATATAGTTCATCTCTTAAAAGTTTGAATTGTGTATATGATTATCATCCATAACTTTTTGGATTTCCGCTACATCGTAGAAAATGATACCCCCTATTTTGGTATATGGTAACGTACCATTTGTTCTTAAGTTCTGAAGGGTTCCGGGACTTACCTGAAGTAAATCCATTACTTCTGAAGATTTAAGATATTTTTTAATCTTTCCAGAGGCTTGTTTAGTAAGAAGATTTTTAATGTCTTCAAGTAATTCCATTTTAAATTCTCGAAGATCGTCTGTGGTAATAATTGATGTTGGCATAATAGAACAAATTTAATGGCTCGGAACATTCTATGTGTTAGTTCTTGACCTGGTTTATATTGTTCCATAAAATTGAAATTGTTTTAGGGAAATATTTCCCCATATTCTTCGTAGTACGAGAATTTTTAACGTTTAATAGCGATTGATAAGAATTGTGGAAATTTGGCAGTAGGGTAGAAGTTGGATAGTGTGAATTCTTGTTAATATAATAAATCACAGATTTTTCGTAGTAACGATATACTTCGAAAAATTATTTTTCATCATCTTTTCGCATTCTGGCTTCTAGGTTGCTCGCAATTTGGTAAAGGTATTTTGCCCTTGGATCTTTACGAGCTTTCATTTCCCCGTAAGATTTATAAAAATTGTCAAGTTTAATATTAAAGATATCCTCAAAGGCAGCGAAAAGTGTTTTAAGATCTGCTGTTCCATGGTTAATATCTCCTGCATTATAAAGTGCATATATGATTTCTACCAATGAAATTTTAGAGCCTGACCAAACGAGAAGTTTGGGTTGCCGTTCCCTGAAATTACCAATGCTACCAGGTTGAATCAATTCTAACTTCTCTCGAATATAATGTATGTAGCGATAAAGCGCCTGTATCTTTGACCAAAGCATATCATGACTGGTAGAAAATTCCGGATTTTGATAATAATTAATAGTTGGACTAAAAGAAAAATCTCTTCCACCTTTTCTGCTGAAAAATTCGTGGTCCAGATAATTATGGTTTTGTTCCATGTAATTCACAAAACTATTATTGGCCGAAAAGAATTTATTGATCTTCTTTATCTCTTTTTCTAAAAACCGAACTTTATGAGAATTCCCTGCTTTAGGAAGCATCAGCTCACAAGATCGCACCTCGGTGAAATAAATAAGATAACTCATGGGTAACGGCTTAATATTCCTGAAAAATTCGATTTCAGATTGTGAATCATCGAAATCATTCTGTTCGACTTGCTTTTGCAGTTTTGATAAAGTTCTAATGCATAAGCTAATGCCATCCTCAGCCTTATTCAAATCAGTTTTTCCTGATTGAATTAGGCTGTCAACTTTATCGCAGAATGTAGACATCACTTTCTCGAACATTACTTCGGTATTTTTTGAAAACAAATAATGCCTTTGCTGTGCTATTTTCAATATGACTTTTTATAGGGTAAATATTAAAAAATATGCTTCAAAGGGGGGATCAATCTTTTATAAGCCAATCCAAGGCTTCAAGGCTAAAGTTATCATCGGCCTGAACATAGGCTAACTTTGGAATCAATGTTGCGCCTAATTTTCTTTTTTCAAAACTGGCGCTAAGTCCTAAATCGACTTTGGTAAAGCCGAGTTCATTTGCTCTTTGGATTGTTTTATAAAGTAATTGTCGGTAAGTATTAAACTTGTCATTTTGATCATAATCCATTCCTATTAAACTTGGAATATAAGTATCACCTGAATTCGTACAAAACATGACTCCTATGGCATTGTTAGAGTTCTTAGCTTCTGCTTTTAGATTTAGGACTAAAAATTCCCATTTGGGATCTTTACCCATTTCAATAAATAACTTTTTTGGAAATTTAAAAGTATTGATTCCTAAGTTATTATTCCAGACCTGTTCAAATAAGGAATAGAAGTGATCAATTTGATCCAGGGTAGGGTCCTTAACTATTGAGAACCTGAAATAACTTTCATATGCTTTTACTTCTTTTCTAAAATGCTTTTTAGAACGTTTACTGAGAGTATTCAAATATGCATCTTCATTATTCCAATTGAGATTAGTAAGTTCACAAGCATCAGGCATATCTATGGAAATGAAACCTTGCTCGTGAAGGAAAGTGTTTAAAGTATTTGTTTTTTCAAAATCTCTTAAAATGATAAGTTTTGCTCCAACCTGAGTCTTTATCTGATCAAGTTTTTCTAGAAATAACCGTATTGATTTAATATGGAGCGGATTATTTTCATCTAGAAACAAATGAGCTCCCTCTGAAAAAACCGAACCTGATGATAAAACGACTTCAGTCATATAATAGGGATCCTGTTCACGCATTTCTTCAATGATTTTTGAGGTATTTACAGTAGAAAGCATATCATTTTTTAAAAGAGCACTAGTAAGAGATACTGCCAAGACTATTTTACCTTCTTTATCCTTTATGGTAATATAATAGAACCCCCAATTATGCTCTTGTAAATTATTATCAGTAAAGACTTGCTCCAAAAAATTAAGACCATCCCAATCAAATGTACCCTTTCCAGAAAAACAAGTATCCCATTCCTTTTTATCTATTTGTTGAATAGTTGTAGTACATTTCATATTTAATTCATCAATTTGAGAATCTCTAACATTATTTTTTTCAGCTTTCTGAATTCCAAATGAGTGGTAAATTTTGCTTAAATCAGTGTGTGTTTCTTCCATAGCAAGAGGAAAGTAATAGCTCATTGCATCTACCAATGCTTTTATATCCATCAATTCATTATGCCTGGAAATCGTTATTCGAACCCCTGTATTCTTAACCGGCACGGCCGGGAATAATCCAAGGTTTACAAAAAATCCAGCATTCATCATTTTGCTTACAAAATTATAACCTGTGGCTGGGAGTCCTGTGCCAATGTAAAATACCGGAGAATCATTTTTATGTACCAGTGGCAAATCTGTTAACCCTAGTAATTCATTGAAATAATTTATTTTTAGCTCCAAATCTGATTGTAAATCATAGATCTCTGGCGATAAATGAATATCTGCGGAAGCAATTGCAGCAGCCACGGAGGCTGGTTCTAATTGGGCAGAAAATGTGAGTGGTCCGCCAAAATTTTTAATTTTTCTATGCAATTTCTTATCAGGGCAAACAAGGACGGCGCCACTAGCTCCGAAAGTTTTACTTAAAGTTCCAAATAATAATATATTTTGTGGAAGCTCTTTCAATACAGACATCACATTCCCGGAACCATGTTTTCCTCTCCAGCTCATTCCATGGACATCATCTATGTAAAGATGTAATTGGGGATACTTTTGGGATAACTCCATAAGGTCTTGTAACGGAGCAAAATCACCGTACATAGAATAAACCCCATCAGCCATATACCAAATTTTATTGACCTTATTTCTTAACTCTTTGATGTAATGTTCCAGCATTTCCATATTACTATGTCTGATCATCCTTACCGTTACACCTTTCGATTTCAAAACTTCGGTAGCACTTTGTACACTCCAGTGCACCTGGTGGTCTAAAATCACAGCATCTCCTTCCCTTACAGCAGTCGGTATAACTGCTAAATGCCCAAGAGTGCTATTTTTAGTAATGAGTATGGGCTGCTCGTACATTTTAAAAATTTTCTCTTCTAATGGGGCATAAAGCGGATGAGAAATATATGTTTTAGATAAAGGAAACTGGGTTCCATATTTTAGTATAGCATTTATTGCTGCGTTTTTAAGCCTTTTATCCTGTTCAAGTCCTAAATATCCCGTGGTCCCGAAATGATATAAATATTTACCATTAACAGCTATTCGACGTCCATTTAATTCATCACCTTCTGCATGAAGATGGATAACTCCGGCATTTGTTGCATTAGTAATTACTTCATCAACCGTATCGAGAAAATTATTGTGTTTAACCTTAGCCATAATTTTTGATTTGAAAATTCCCTTTTCAAGCTATGATAAATATCCATTATAATTCTAACCGTTATAAAAAAAAGTCTTTTCAGAACAGTTATTCGTCTTTTCGTTCAAATGCCATTAAATCTTATGAGAATAGCTTTATATCATACTATATAAAATCAAGAATGATGTTCTGGTAAGACGTATTAAAATTTTATTCTATATTAGTGATATCCAAATTATTACGGGATGGTTGTGGATGGTACTTATGCAAAAATGTGGATTTCCAAGGGGATCTTATACTTTGTCTATAAAGAAATTTATGAGATCAATAGGAGTATGGCAAAACAGATCGTCAGCCAACGGTTACAACTGCAAAATGAAAATTCATATCCTATATTTTGCGATCTAAGGGCGGTTACAAATGCACAAAAACAAGCCAGAGATTATTTGGCAATTGAAGGTGCATATATGACTAAAGCTCTTGCAATACTAGTGGAAGATGAGCACGCCATGGTAATTACTCAGCTATATATAAAAACAAGCAGCCCGGCTTATCCTACTCAGGTATTTACTAATAAGGAAGAAGCACTTGCATTCTTGCAAGACTACAGATAAAAGTAACCATTAATAAAATAATTATGGAAAGGGAAATTAGCATCGATGAGAAAATAAGATTAAATTCTTTGTATCAACAAATCATTGAAATTGCTTGTGGTAATTTTATGTTTCGTCAAGAACCTTCAGGTCGTAGAGATCATATAGATACTATTGCAGTATTACTAAACATGATGTCAGAAGAGATTAATTATTCCTGTTTTAACGCTCAGCATTGGGACGAATATCCGGAATTTCATTTTTCAATATTTCTAAATCCACATTATCACATAACATCCTATTCTTCTGGAACCTCAAAAATTTTAAAATGGGATGATGAAAATTTTGATAGACCAGTTTCAGTAATTCTTTCAAATAATTCAGTACAAGCGTTAAAAGAGGAACTTCAAACAAATAATGGTAAAACCTATCAGCGATTAATTCCTTTAGATTTTCTAACAGAAAATAAAAGCCTATATAGGGTTCCTTGTACTATTCAGAAGATGACAGGCATTAATTCAGATTGTTCTTATGTAATTACAGCTTTCCGCTTCGGACATAAAAATGAAGACGAGGAAGTGAAAGAAAATAATACCAGTAGCCCTTCAAAATTAGAAAAAAAAGAAAGTGCCGCAACCAAACTGCTGCTAAAACAAGTTCGTCTCTATATTCTTCGAAACCTGCATACGGAGCTGCCCTCACTAAAAGAATTAGGACTTATTCATCGTACAAATAAAACTAAGCTTAAAGAAGAATTCAAGAAAATTTACGGCACTACGATTCCTCGGTTTCATATGGAAAAAAGACTCGAAAAAGGTGCGCTTTTAATCCGAAGCACTGAATTACCCATCTCCATAATTACTCAGAAATGTGGATTTAAGGATCACTCTCATTTTTCTAAAAATTTCCGCCGTCAATATGGACAATCCCCTTCGCTATATAGATTGGAAAATGCCTGGTCAATTCAATAATAGAATAGTATTACGTCTTTAGCAACCATTTTCTTTGAGGTTATTTGATGAAATTTACTATTGTAAATGATTGTAGCCTTAAGCTTAAACTGCTTTCAAATTTCAGTAATGCACTGAAATATTTACACCATAAAAGAAACGTAACAAATCTTTTTGCGCAGAAAGTAGGAGAAGCCGAAAATCCTTCAAAGAGTAGGTAAATTTTAAATATTTATATTATGAAAAAGTTATTTTTAATTCCAACAATGGCACTTCTAGTTGTTTTAGGCATGTCCTTTACAGATACCGGAAGTGAAACAGATGGACAAACTGAAATAATTGCTAGTGATTATGTTCAAATAAATGGTAACTGGCGAGCAGTCCCGGAACAAAATTGTACGGGAGGTACAGAAACTTGTCAGGTTCAGTTTGGTGCAAATGGACCAATTTATGATCTATATGATGAGATGGACCTAAACTCACTAAAGAAAGACAGTGAAGGAGATCCAATAATAATTCAGCCATAGGAGTTATTTAAATGGGATGAAGCACATTGGTCGTTTTTACCAATGTGCTTTTTTATTATTAGATATGTATAAGCTACTAATGAACCATTTCTTCAGGAAGGACCAGAAACGTTTGTTTACTTCTTTCACTTAGGTATTCTCGAATAGCTTCATTAACCTCCTCCAGGGATATAAAATTTTTTAAAAGAGATGGATATTGCAATATCCAGACTTCCGGATTTTCTTCATTTTCAATTGTATTTTTGAGGTAATCCGGCCAAAAATTGAAATATCCAAAACTAGAGATTACCTGCTGATATTCGTTTATTTTTAATTTTATTTTCGCATCCAACCAATCCTGATCTACTCCCGTTTTGCGCAATTTCATAAACTCTTCTTTGGCATATTGAATCATATTTTGTTCATTGCCCAATTCACTGTCAAAATTTATAAAGAATGTATATATGCTATTCTTTTTGTCAATCCAATAACCGCTGGCCCGCGGACTATACGACCCTATTCTCAATCTGCTATTGATCCGTTCATTTAGCGCAAGAATAATTATATCCAAAATCGCTTGGGTTTTAATATCTACCGGAACCTTTACGGGATAATAAATTTCTGCAAAAGCCTGATCTAGATTTTTCAGTCTGATGGTATCATTTCTTTTTATAAAGCTAATCTCCTTAGAAATAGGCTGAAGATTATCTTTTTTTTCGGAAACTGGTAAGGCTTCAAAATATTGCTTAACTTTTTTAAGCAACGTTTCAGAATTAAAGTCTCCCGTTAAAATAAAGGTATAATTCTGAAAATCGGAAAAATGTATTTTATACTTACTTAATAATAGCTTCCTTTTTAAGGTATCTAAAATGTCTTCATTTACAGTTGGATTATCAGGATACCAGATTTTCTTGATTTCCCCACGAAAAAAATCCGATCCTCCTCTGGCTACATTTAGAGCTTTCTCTTTTTCTTTTTCTTTCCAGGATGAAAAAGCTGCTTTATCCTCATCAGGTTTCTGTATTTTTAGGAACAGTAATTTAAAAAAATCTTCCAAATTATTCTCCTTAAATTTTCCTTCTATTAGAAAATCATCGTCATCCGCTCCAAAGTGAAGTTTCATATTTTGGTCATCTAAATATTTCGCAATCTGAAATTTATTATATCCTCCGGCGCCGGCATAAGAAGCATATGAATATGCCAATAATTCTGATACTATTCTTTTATTAGGTTTACCGGCTGCCAGTGGTTGAAAACCCAAAAATTCTACCTGATTCTTAAATTCGTCAGATCTTGGTTTGGATGGTTTTAACCATAAATCAATACCATTGTTTAAATTTACTCGGGTTACCCCAATTAAGTTTGTCGATGATTTATTTATAGTAGTATCGGGATACCTAAAGTTAATGATACTATCGGGCAGCTCCATTTCAAGGACTGGCGGATTGAAGGGGATAGTCTTATCGGCAATATTTTGAATTATATTCATCATCTTCTTTCTACTTGGCATATTTTCTTTAGGAATATTAATAAAAACAAAGTCCTTATCCTTGCGAAGATTGGCCTTCTTGTTTGCAAACTGCTGTACCTCACTTTCTTTTATATTAGATAAAAGATTATAAAGTTCTATTTGCCTTTTAGAAGAAGGAACGGCCGATCCTATAATAAAATTTTCAAGGTAAGCTTCGGAAAGGTCTGAATTCTTATCGTAAGTCCGAGTAAATTCTAATCCTACTGCTTTCCGAGCTTCTTGCACTTCCTGATTGGTAATCCCAGAAAACAATGATTTATATGCAGTTAAGCCGGAATGTATCTTTTTATCTATTTCTAAAGTATTACCACTTAAATTCACCTCGATAGCTGACACCAATACCTGGTTTGCAAAATAATTGGAAACCGTATGCTTGGTTATGTAATTGGAAAGAGGAGGATCATACTGTTTCTGAATTTTTTGCGATCTCTTTTGAGCTATATAATTGACCATCTTTTGTAAAAACATGTGGTAATAATTCCTTTCAGAAATTTTATTATAATCGTAATTTTTCTCCTTAATAAACATGGTTAGCCTACTCTGGGAATCAATACTATCGTTAAAAGTCTCATATTGATTGTTTCCTTCTAATTGAATAGAAAATTTTTTTAAAATATCCTTATAATTTTTAGGTTTAGGTTGATATTTTAGATCCGAATATTTTTTCTCCACTAGGCTCTGAATACTGTCAGGATCTATATCCCCCACAATAATTATTGCTTGTAAGTCAGGGCGGTACCAATCTTTATAGTATTTTTTGAAGGAGTTTATATTAAAATCTTTAATATTTTTCACAACTCTTTCCTCAGTATACATTGGAAAATCAACATTATATAATAGAATTGCTCCAAACTTATTAATTAGCCATTCCCTGTGAGGATTTTTAGTTCTCATTTCCCCCAGAACCGCACCTCGTTGAACCTCTACCTGAGATTCATCAAACTTTAGTTCCCCTCCCCAGGATTTTAGCGCATTCAACCCTAATGCTATTTTTTCGTTATTAGCATCAGGGATATTGATCTGGTATCTCGTAACAATTTGTCCTGTTCGCGCTCGAGGGATCATCCCTTCATTCTTTACAGTAGTATGAAAATCGGTGGGATTCTTATTAAATAGCGTCACATGTTCAAGAAGGTGAGCGTAACCTTCCTGAGAGGGCAACTCAAAAAAGGAACCTGCCTTTACGGCAAGCTTCATATCAACCTCCTTTTTCGATATCTTAGTTTTCTTTATGTAATAGGTAAAGCCATTTTCCAAAGTTCCATGCCGCATGTTCCTATCTAGTGGAATAGGATCATCATTTAAATCAGATCGTTCAGATTGAGCAAACGTATCGCCTGTATTAAGTTTTAGAATTAGAACAATTGCTACACTCGTAATTGTTTTAATAGCCATCATTCTGTGTAAGATTAGGATTTTTAATTAGCTCTTGGGTGGGAATAGGGTAGAAGACATCTGTTGGATCCCATAATTGATCCAACCCAAAAATAGCTTGCACTCTTTGGCTCCTTTTAAGGTCTAACCAACGGTGACCCCATTCTGTAAAAAGTTCTTTTCTCCGTTGAGCATAGATTTCATCTAATAGCATTGCTTCAGACTGGGCTTCAAAAGGTTCTAAATTTGCTCGTGCACGTATTACGTTTAAATCATCTTGTGCTTCGGAGAATTTTCCTTGATGCAACCTAGCTTCCGATCTTATTAAATATTGTTCTGCTAATCGTAAGACCATCGAATACTCTCTAATTGGAAAATCAGAACTAGCATCTATTTTATATTTATAGGCAAAATAGGCGTTTAGAGATTCATTATAACCTATCCAGCTCTCAATACGTTTATCTCCTTCTTGGAAAGTATTTATAAAACTATCTCTAAGTTGTATACTGGCAAAAAATGAAAAAACAGGATCGATAACAAAAATACTTCCGTCATTAGTATTGGTTGCAATACCTCCTCCCCCTATCGGTGAAATTTGCCAAATTGCTTCGCGGCTATTAGCTAAGAATACAGTATTTAAACTGTCCAGTATTTCGTATTTAGAAGATTCGTTTATAACCTTAGTACTAAACTTTTCAGCCATTTGCCATTCTTCCGAGTATAAATAAACCCTTCCCAAAAGAGCATTGGCGGCAAATTTATTCGCAGTGGTTCGCTCCCCGGTACGGTAGGAGGGTTTTAAAACATCGGAAGAAAATTCAAGATCCTCAATAATCTGTTGATATAAAGATTCGACACTGGATTTCTCAGATAAGGCATTAGTTTCATAGTTAGTGGTGAGAATTAAAGGTACCGCACCGTAGAGGTTAACCAAATTAAAATACGTAAAAGCCCTTACAAATCGCGCTTCTCCTTCTAGCTGAATAGCCAAGTTAGTATCAATTTTTTCAGAAGCGGACAGTCCTTCTAGAAAGGAATTGGTCATATAGATAATATTATACGCACTGCTCCATAATTCCAGGTTATAGGAATTTTCAGGATAGATCTGGTGTTCCTCAAATTCCATTCGTTCCAGATTGGAGGTATTAATGTTTCTAATATTATCAGACGACAAACCTGATACTACCGAGATGCTATTCCTTGAACCGTTTGAGAACGAAGATTGATATAATTCATTATAGATACCTGTTAAGGCACTTATAGCCGTTTGCTCGCTATCAAAAACCTGACTTCGCACTAGTTTATCAGTTGGAACATCAATCGATACCAGGTCCTCACATGAAGAATTGAGTATGATAACTAGTGCAAGGAATATTTTTATTATTGTTATTTTAGATTTCATATTATGGGTTTTAAAAATTTAACTGTAATCCTCCTGAGATAGTTCGAAGATTACCTATAAAAGATCCGCCTATAGGAGTTTCCGGGTCCAATCCTTCATAAGATGTAAGCGTTAGAAGATTTTGACCATTAATAAATAACTGGCACTGATTTAGCCCCAACTTACCGGCTAGTTTTTCCAAATTGTAAGAAGCAGATACTGTTTTTAAGCGTAGGAATGATCCATCCTGGTTAAAAACCGAGCTATTAAGGGCATTTCTATAGGCCACGCCACCTGCGTAAGACTGAGTGGGTATTTGAAAGTTATTCCCACTTAGGTAAGAAGCAAGAATGTTACTTGGACGACCTGCGTTAAAATATGAGAGCCTCCCGGGTTGTTTTACAAATTCCCAAAGAAATTGAAGATTAAAATTTTTATATGTTATATCATTTCGAATACCTCCAAAGAATTCCCGGTTACGATCTTCAATATTTATCCTGTCTTCCACATCGAGTCTCCCGTCTTCATTTACATCTTGAAAAGTGTATAAACCTGATTCCGGGTCTACCCCTGTATAATTGTAATTTAAAACGATATTAAGCGGGTGGCCTACTTTATATACGTTGGCATAGGAAGATTGTTCTATTTCTGGATAGCTAATAAGCTCATTTTTCTGCCGGCTAAGGTTGAAAGAGGTTTTCCAACTAAAATGCTTATTGCGAATATTGTGCGAGGTAAACTCAACTTCAAACCCCCTGTTCTCAACGGTAGCAGGAAGGTTTGCCTGCACCGTTTGAAATCCTGTGATCGCGGGCAGTGGGTAGCCTACCAGTTGGTTGGAAGAACGATTCCGGTACCAGCTCAGACTAAAATTTATTCGGTCCTTCAGAAGGCCCAATTCCAGTCCGGCTTCCACTTTATTGTTCACCTCCCAGGAATAGTCTGGGTTGGCAAGAGATGTGGGATATAATCCACCGGGTCCCGTAGTAGCTTCATATGCATCTAAATAGCCGTAATCCCCAATCTGGTCATTTCCTGTACTTCCGTAGCTACCTCGTAGTTTTCCGAAAGATAAAAAGGTAAGGTGATCTTTAATAAATTGTTCTTCGGTGAAAATCCACGCTATACCTATTGCACCAAAATTGGAAAACCTGTTATTGGGGCCAAAACGACTGGAACCATCCCTTCTTCCGGTTAGATTTACATAATATTTTTTATCCCAGTTAAAACCAAGCCGGGAGAACAAAGCTGCATAGCGGTATTGTGTACTGGAGCTTTGGGCATTTATAATAGTCTCGGCTGCGGCCAGGTTACCTATAAGTGATTCCGAAGCATAACCTATTCCCTGTAAGCTTTCACGAGAAAAGTTTTCTTCCTGTAGTGTAGCCCCTAGTATAAAATTTCCTTCAAGTTTCCCCAACGTTGAATTATAAATGAGTTGGGGTTCAATTATCCAAGAGTTTCGGTTTGTATTTAAATGGGATGACCTGTTCTCAGGATTCTGTGCCGGGTTATAGGATCTCCCCGGTAATTTTCTAGATTCGTCTGTTATGTAGTTGGTAAAGCCCAGACTGGTTTTTAGCTGTAGTCCATTTATAATCTCATAAGAGAGATAGGCATTGGCTATAAAACTATTTGTTTGTGTGTTACTATCATTAAAATAGCCTTCTAGAGGGTTTGCTATGCCGGCAGCACTCCATTCTTCCCAATTTAAAGATCCATCAGAATTAAATATTGTTGGGGCATTAGGTGGCAAAGTAATAACCGAAGCTCCTAAACTTAAGTTACCTGCCAGTTCATTATTATCAATGCCATAATTAATGGAAGTCCCCAAATTAAATTTCCGATCTTCTGAATAGTGATTTAAGCTGAAATTTCCAGTAATCTTTTGGTAATTATAATCGGCAGGATAAATTGTCCCTTGCCGAAGATAAGAACCTCCTAATCTAAAAGAGGTATTTTCACTCCCACCAGTAAAAGAAAGATTCACATTTGTAGTTTTTGCTTGTCCTCCAAATAAAAAATCCTGCCAATCGGTATATCTTTCTGGGTCCCATACAATAAGGTCATAAGCATTATTTTTTGTGGGCTCGACCCCATCATTCTCAAAAGCCCGCTCTCGTACTTGTAAATATTGGGAAGTATTTAATAAATCCAGCCTTCGAGGTACGGTAGAGACACCAGTATATATTCTGGTTTCTACACCGGTACCAATCTTATTTCCCGATTTGGTGGTAATGAGTACCACACCATTAGCCCCCCTAGAGCCATAAATGGCTGTAGCATCTGCGTCCTTTAAAATTTCGATGCTTTTTATATTTGATGGGTTCAAGTTATTTAAGGGGTCAATACCGGACGAGTCTAACAACGAGTTGCTTTCCGCCGGGATGGAACTTATTGGTACCCCGTCTATAATAAATAAAGGAGAATTCCCTTCATCGCGCAGGCTGTTTCTGCCTCTTATCCTAATACTGGAAGCCGCCCCCGGATTTGCTCCCCCAGATGTTATTTCCACCCCAGCCATTCTACCTTGTAAGGCTTGTAGAGGACTAATTACTGGCTGGTTTTCAATTTCCTCAGCCGTAACCCTCGAAATATTTCCAGTGCTTTCTCTTCGAGTAGTATTATAATATCCTGCATTTATTTGTACCTCCCCAAGTGCGGCAATATCTTCTTCTAATTGAATATTAATTACAGTGTTTTCCTCTACAGGGATTTCTACTGTTTTGAACCCTATAAAGGAAAAGACCAAAATGGCATTGCCAGGAGCACTTATCTTATATTCACCATCTAAATTTGTAACCGTGCCTTGTAAAGTATTCTTAATTGTAACAGTAACACCGAGAATTGGAATCCCATTTGGATCTGTTACTACTCCCGAAATCTTTTGCTGTTGCAAGGGTAGGGCAGTAGTGGTTGCTGCCATAGCAGACTTAGATAGGAAAATAAGTATCCCACTAAGAATAATTAGCGCCACCCATTTAAGGCGCGAGTAATTATTTTTCATAATATTGTAATGTGTTAAATGAAACATTGTTTTATTTAAGCTTAGGCCTTCCCCAACCGAGTCCAATCTTAGGGGAAGGCTTTTTAGCTTCAACCTTTAACAAAAGGCTAATTCAAATTCCTTTGGTTTCAAAGGAGTAACATATTCCCACCCGCCCACGCTGTGTTAAATTAGGGTTACACAGCTCCCACGGGATTATCACCTGTACCCGTAACAGGTTTGAAACAATTGCAGCTATTCTAATTATTCTTTAAGAATAACTGAGCAAGCCGTTTCACGAGATATTTAATTGGTTTATATCTGTCCCGCAACAGGTTTTGATTAGACATGATTTTGTCACAAATTCTTATAAAAGGATTTGGGACTGCGAGACTTTATAAAATATTGAAAGAGATTACTTTGAAAATTAAGAAGAGACATTGCCAAAATACAAAAAAGGGCATGAAACTCAACTTATTGTATCAGAGGTACTGGTATACCTGTACACGAATAAGAGAGCCCACGCCCGGGTCGTGAGCATCCTTGCTTATCCTCTTGTGTACTTAAAAATTACCAGTTTTCTGATACAAGATTC
>Ga0209309_10000358_pt1 | contig 56903 bp, 52 predicted proteins | sample COGITO_mtgs_1204_2_FD_184807 | JGI IMG/M metagenome (GOLD analysis project Ga0209309, IMG submission 184807) | Pelagic marine microbial communities from North Sea - COGITO_mtgs_120412 (SPAdes) (version 2) | ecosystem: Environmental > Aquatic > Marine > Epipelagic ... | reverse complement strand
GATTCAGCTAAATTATCCACCGTAAAATCCATTACAATTGTTCCAATCTCATTTTTTGTGACGACCTGAGCAACTTCTTTGATATTTGTAGCAACAACAGCTGTATATGTGTGCATATAATCAAACAGCTTATTTGGCAGCGAGAGCTTATAATTCAAGTTAGATGGTTTGTCAAGTGTCAATCCAATATCCGCAAAGTGAGTGAAATTCATCATTACATGATAAGTCTTTTTGCCATAAAACAACACCTTTTTTGTCAGCTCCAATTTTTTCACTTTTATTTTAAGAATCTCCACCACATCTCCGTCGCCCACAATCAGAAGAACTGCATCAATTTGACACATTGCTTCTACAGCTTCTTCCGCACCCCTATCAATATTTATTCCTGCACCTTGAAGAATAATAAGGTGGCTGTTTTCAGGAATGCCTAGTTCCTGTTTTGTTTTTAGATTTATTGCGCTCCAAAGCGGAGAAATATTTCGCACTACTTTGATTTCTTTGGAATACAGTTTAGAATAAATTGCCGCTATTGATTCATTTACGGTATACACCGATTTCAGCCTCGGGAAAATCTTGCGTTCTATTCTTAACCAAAATTTTTGAACTTTCGGGCGGTTAATTAACTCTGGGACTTCTGTGAAATATTCATGAGAATCATAAACAAGTCGAGCTTTTCGTTTAAATTTTTGCGCAAGATAATTTGGCAACAGCGTGTCCAAATCGTTTGAAACGAGTACATCCGCTTTTCTAAAAAGTAAGAATAAAAATAAGCGAATCGAGAAACTGGCATAGAACAAGGGTCCAGTTTCAAAAAGTAAACGCATTCTCTTCGTTTGATAAGGTCGTTCCAATAATGGGACACTGGATTTCCGAATACGGCCTACAAGCAAGACATCATAGCCTTGATCCATCAAAAAAACACAAACCTTATTGACCCGCTGATCCGTATATAAATCGTTGGTAACAGATACAATGGCCTTTTTTGTTTTCGACATCAGTTCAAAAGTAATAGAATTCAGCGTTGTTTTCTATTATAACGTAATATGAGGGAGATATTATTTAAAGACTCCAAAAAAATCAGTTTTACCGTAAAACTTCTTAAAAAAAGACTTCAAAGAGTGTTTATTGGCTAAAAACAAAGGGACTTGATTGATTCTCCATACTAAAATACTATTTTTACATAAAAATGCATCGTATGTTAAAATCCATGACTGGCTTTGGAAAGGCTACTGGTACCTGCCACACACAAAAAATAACGGTTGAAATTCGCTCGTTAAATAGTAAGTCTTTGGATTTAAGTACACGAATTCCGTCACATTTTAAGGAGCTGGATGCACATATGCGTAAGATGATTCTTGCGACTTGTGGAAGAGGTAAAATTGACTTTGCATTAAGCGTAGATGTCGCAGAGGCTGAACAATCCAAATCCATCAATGAAAAAAAGGCAATGGCCTATTTCGATGAATTAAAAGCATTGGGTAAGGTTATCGGAGAGGAGTCTTCAGATTACTTGTCAATGATACTTCGGATGCCGGATATTTATAGTTCTGTGAAGTCAGATTTGACAGAAGACGAAAAAGAAATCGTTTTTTCTGTTGCCAAGGAAGCTATTGAAAGTTTAAACACTTTTCGAAGAAAGGAAGGGGAAGATTTACAACTCGAATTTCAAGAACGAATTGACGAAATACGATCATTTTTATTGGAGGTCCCAAAATATGAGCAAGAACGAATTGAAATTATTCGTGAGCGTATGAAAAAAGGTTTAGAAGAAATTCAATCGGGTAGTTATGACGATAATCGTTTTGAACAAGAAATGATTTTCTATATTGAAAAGTTAGATGTTGCTGAAGAAAAAATGAGGCTATCCAATCATTTGACTTATTTTGAAGAAACAATGATTTTGAATGAGTCTGGAAAGAAATTAGGCTTTATCGCCCAAGAAATTGGACGAGAAATCAATACCCTAGGAAGTAAAAGTAACCATGCCGAAATGCAAAAATTAGTCATTGGCATGAAAGATAATTTGGAAAAAATAAAGGAGCAAATATTAAATACACTCTAATAATTCGCACACTTGAGTATGTCGTTAAAAAATAAAGGTAAATGTGTCATTTTTTCAGCCCCCTCTGGAGCTGGTAAAACGACTATTGTTCATCATTTATTGAAACAAAACATCGGTCTTGAGTTTTCTGTTTCAGCTTGTAGTCGTGAACCAAGACCTGGAGAGACAGATGGGAGAGATTATCACTTTTTAGGCATCGATAAATTCAAGGAAAATATTGCGAATAATGAATTCGTGGAATGGGAAGAAGTTTATACCAATAATTTTTACGGCACCTTGAAAGCTGAAATGGAGCGTATTTGGAGTGAAGGAAAAGTAGTTATTTTTGATGTAGATGTCATCGGTGGGCTCAATTTAAAAAAGCAGTTTCAAGACGATGCTTTTGCATTATTTGTTCAGCCTCCTAGTTACGAAGAGTTGGAAAAGCGACTGCGAGGACGTAGTACTGAGACAGAAGAAAAAATTAATCAACGCATGGAAAAGGCGCGCAAAGAGCTGGCTTTTGCATCAGAATTTGATACTGTTCTCATCAATGATAACCTTGAGGAGGCGTGTAATAAAGCTAAGAGTTTAGTAACTGACTTTTTAACGCAATAATGAAGGTAGGGCTCTTTTTTGGTTCTTTTAATCCAATCCATGTTGGACACCTCATCATTGCAAATTATATGGCTGATTACACTGATTTTGATGAGGTCTGGTTAGTTGTTTCTCCACAAAGCCCTCATAAAAAAAAGCAATCCTTATTGGACGATTATCATCGGTTAACTTTAGTGAAAATTGCGGTTGAAGATAATCAAAAATTACGTGCTTGTGATATCGAATTTGGATTAAGTAAACCAAGTTATACTGCCATTACCCTCGCTTATTTAAACGAAAAACATCCCAATTATTCATTCTCACTTATTATGGGAGAAGACAACCTTCGAACGTTACATAAGTGGCACAATTACGAAGAAATAATAGCCAATCATCACGTTTATGTGTACCCGCGATTATACACTCAGCAAGAATTAGAATCGGCGGCTCCCAAAATTGAATTGAATGAACATAAAAACGTTGTGAATTGTAAAGATGTACCCTTAATGAAAGTTTCTTCTAGCTTTATACGAAAGGCCATTCAAGAAAAAAAAGATGTTCGGTATTTACTTTCTGAGCCTGTTTTTAACTATGTAGATGAAATGAATTTTTATCGGTAGTTTTTTTGATTCCTTATCCGAAAAGTTATTTGCCTATTTAATCCAACACCATTTCCGGCACATTCTCTGGCACTACCAAATTGCCTTCCGTTGCCTTAATAATGTCTTCTACAGAAACTCCTGGTGCTCTTTCTACTAAATGAAATTGCCCATCTTTGATATCCATTACTGCTAAGTTGGTCACCACTTTTCGTACACACTTTACACCCGTTAATGGTAAGGAGCACGATTTCAACAACTTCGATTGTCCCTGTCTATTGGCATGCATCATGGCAACAATAATATTGTCGGCAGAGGCTACTAAATCCATTGCTCCACCCATACCTTTTACCATTTTGCCAGGAATTTTCCAATTTGCGATATCACCGTTCTGGGATACTTCCATCGCTCCGAGCACCGTCAATTGAACATGTTGGCCCCTTATCATTGCGAAAGATGTTGCCGAGTCAAAATAAGCCGCTCCTTTCAGTGCAGTTATCGTTTGTTTACCTGCATTTATTAAGTCAGCATCCTCTTCTCCGTCCATAGGAAATGGCCCCATGCCTAGTATTCCGTTTTCGGATTGAAACTCTACTTCTATCCCTTTTGGGATATAATTCGCGACCAAGGTCGGGATTCCGATCCCAAGATTCACGTACCATCCATCTCTCAATTCTTGAGCAATTCGCTTTGCTATTCCTGTTTTATCTAAGCTCATGTTCTGCAGGTTTTAATTCGAATAAATCCGTTTTTATTTGTGATAGTTTGAACCAGTCAAGGTCCTCATTCCAAAGATAAACTTTTATTTCTTTTTCCTCTTCATGAATTGTGTCCATGACAAAATGATGTAAATAATCGTCGTCGATTAGTTTACTTTGATAGGTGGTTGCAAAAGTGTAATACAAATAACGACTATTAGACCCATCATTATTTGAGACAGTAACTATCAGGTGTAATTTATCTTTTGTATCTTTTGTTTTTAGGTGACCACTTGTAGTAATTTGGATGTTTTTTCCAAACAAACTATCAGTAGAGAATACAGCAATATTAAAAAACTCCCCTGAATGCTCAATTGATTCTGAGTTGATCGATTTGAGAATCACAAGATCAAGTTTTTCCTTGCGTTTATAAGCTATATAAGTTGATGGAAGGTGCATGTCTATCGTATCATATAATTTCAATATCTCAGGGTTCTTAAATGTGGTTGTTTTTGTAATCAACCAATCCGTTAAGGTAGTATTGTGATCATAGAACAATGCCACACTTTTCTTATTATCATAATGTGATTCTAAATAAGGCCAATTCCAATTCATAATTGGGTAAATCATAATACTTTCATCGGGTTGAATTTTATTCCGAACACGTTCAAAAAAAGCGAGATTCATTCTGTCATCCGGAGAGAATACCGAAGAGTGTAATGTCATATTTAGTATGAAAGTAATCGGGAAGAAGACTAGCCCCCACTCCAAATATTTCCCTATTTTAAAGCGATCAAACGCATGAAAGCAGAGAAATAGAAATAAAACAACCAAATACATTCCTGTTCTATCTTCAGGGTAATTTACTTCAAATAGTTTTGCTAAAATTACTATTCCAATAATGTTTCCGAAAAATAAACCCGAGTAAACAAGGTAAGCTTGCTTTGACCATTCAGTTCTTTTGTTCTTTCTTAAAGTGTGAATTGTAAACCCTATAAGAAGTGAAAAACAAATAGCAAAAACATACTTCAACCAGTCTGCATCAACAAAGAGGACATATCGGCTTAACGATTTACCCGTTACTTCCCATAAACCATCTAATGTTCCGTAATAAAGCGCCCCTAGCACCTTTAATTTCAAGCCATAATAAACGAAGGGTTGCAGGCACAAAAGAAAGAGAAAGTGCACTAGCCATTCGCGTATAATTCGTCCTCGTTCTCTTTTTTCTGACCCCAAGAATGGAAAAATAACAGCCATCCCAATAATAAGTAAACTGGAATTAACAAAAGTCAAATTTGCAGAAACACTTAATAGAAGAAATAAATAGGTGAAAATTAAATGTCGTAAAGAGAATTCATTGGTGTATTTCAAAAAATAAACAAGGGCCCACATGAAAAAGGCAAGAGAAAGACCGTAGCCTCTTAAATAGCCAAAATATTCTATAATGAATGGAATACTGTTGAGTGCTATAATACTCAAAACTCTTAAAGATAGCCGCTTAAACCTCTTCGTTAATTGATAAGTGGCGAAGAAGAAGCCGACATAAGCTAATAAGTTAGGAATTCTCAGCACAGAAATATTATCTCCGAATAGTTCGAACAAAAAATGGCCTAAAAAAGAATTGAGCAGATGATTATTTGCATCCCAAACAATGTTGTTTCCGATATAATCTCCATAGTAACAAAAGAACATATACGAAGCAATTTCATCGTGCAGCGTTTCATTGTAGACAACACGCAAAATCAAGTATACAAACACAAATAAAAAAAGGAATGCAAGCACTCCTTTGTAGATATAATTCTTGTTAGGCATAAATCAACTATGCTTTTTGTTGCACTGTTCGTTGTTCTATTCGCTTTTCAAATCTCTCCCCTTGGAAAATACGTTGAACAAAAATACCTGGTGTATGAATTTCATTAGGATCAAGCTCTCCCGCAGGGACTAACTCTTCAACTTCAGCCACTGTGATTTTTCCAGCCATAGCCATCATTGGGTTAAAATTTCTTGCTGTAGCTTTAAAAATCAAATTTCCTTCCGTATCACCTTTCCAAGCTTTAACAATTGCAAAGTCTGCTGTGAGTGCCGATTCTAGAATGTGGGGTTTCCCGTTAAAATCACGTACTTCTTTTCCCTCAGCGACCTCAGTTCCAAAACCGGCTGGGGTATAAAAAGCTGGTATTCCTGCACCCCCTGCTCTACATCTTTCTGCTAAAGAGCCTTGTGGAATAAGATCAACTTCCAATTCTCCAGAAAGCATTTGTCGTTCAAACTCATCGTTTTCGCCTACATAAGACGAAATCATTTTCTTGATTTGCTTTTCTTGTAAAAGTAAGCCCAATCCAAAATCATCAACACCTGCATTATTAGAAATACATGTTAATCCATTTACACGGAGCTTTACCAATTCTGCTATCGAGTTTTCAGGAATTCCACAAAGACCAAAGCCACCAAGCATGATGGTCATGTCGCTTTTAATTCCTTCTAATGCTTTTTCTACGTTAGTAACTACTTTGTTCATATTATATACCTAAATCTATGTCTACTTGATTGTCATCATCCCCACATTCAAATATTGTTGGGTCATACCCTATGGGTTCTTCAAAATCTTCTCTTGAAATTTTAATTTTTTTGTCTTTGTACACTTTTTGCATGTAATAACCGTAAATCGGTAACGCCATTCTGGCACCCTGACCCCACGTCATCGTTTTAAATCGAACAGCTCTATCTTCTGCGCCTACCCATATTCCGGTGACCAAATCAGGCGTTAACCCCATAAACCAACCATCAGAATTGTTCTGAGTTGTTCCTGTTTTACCAGCCATTGGATATTTGATGCCTCCCCATTTTCGAGGGCCTCGCAGGCTGGCACCGGTTCCAAACTGAACAACACCTTTCATCATTAGCAATGTTCTATAAGCAGTGTTTTCATTAAGCGCCTCATTGGCAACATAATCTGCACTGTAAATAACATTCCCATTTCTATCTTCAATTCTCAATATTGTTGTTGGTTTATTATAAATCCCTTGGTTGACAAACATTGCCTGTGCTGCTACCATTTCATACACTGATAAATCCATAATACCCAAGCACATCGAAGGAACTTCATCTTCTGGCCGAAGATTAATTCCAACACCTTTCAATACTTTCGAAATTGTTTTTGGACCAGAATAGCCCCCCATCTTTTTCATTACTCCTACCGTCATTGGATTGTTCGAGTTCGCAAGGCCCCATGCTACTGTCGGGTTACCACCACTTTTTGGTTTAATTTCACCTTTTGGACACCATTGCGTAGAAATTTCACCTTCTTGGCCATAAACATCAACACAGAAAGAAGAACCGTATTCGAATTTTGTGCATGGTTTTACAACACCCATGTCCAAAGCCGTTCCATAAACAAATGGTTTAATGGTAGATCCCACCTGTCGTTTACCCTGTTTTACATGGTCGAAGGCAAAATGCTTAAAATCAATTCCGCCCACCCACGCTTTTACAAAGCCTGTTTTCGGCTCTATTGACATCATTCCCGCACGAAGTATCCCTTTATAATATCTGATTGAATCATTTGGTGTTAGAAGTGTGTCAATACCACCATTCCAAGAAAACAGACGCATCGGCACAGGGTCATCAAAGCTTGCAATTATTGTTTTTTCAGAAACGCCCTGCCTTTTTAGCGCACGATATCTGTCAGAATTTTTTCTGCCTGAATTCATTAACGTTTCCGCAACTTTAGCAGAAATTCTATTTGTAAATGGGTACCTTTTTAAGTTCCTGTTGTTTTTCGCAAATTGTGGTTGTAAATCATCCTTCAAATGTTTTTTTAAGGCGTATTCCGCATGCTTTTGAAGTTGTATATTAATTGTAGTGTATATTTTTAAACCGTCTCGGTAAACATTATATGCTTCTCCATTTTCTTTCTTATACACTAAATCACCTTTCTCATCCTCCAGCTTAAACAGTTGTTTTAATTCTGAACGAAGAGATTCTCTAAAATACGGTGCCAAACCTTCTTTGTGATCTACGACCTGATAGTTGGTAACAATTGGAATAGTCTTTAAAGAGTCATACTCTGCCTGACTCATAAGGTTATTAAGAGCTTCATTTTCACTTTTTGAACTTTTTTTCCATTGAAAAAGAACTTGATTTCTTCTATTGATTGCACGCAAACTATCGGATATTCGTGCATCCAACATTTGCTGATTTGTTACATTTTCTTTAGCTAATTTATACCGTGACGCTACTATACTCCTATAATTTTTCACCTGATGGCCGTAAGGGTTATATAGGCCAGGGTTTTTGCACATTCCGATAAGCATCGCTGCCTCTGACTTTGTTAAATCAATCGGTTTCTTATTAAAATAAACCTTTGCTGCATTTTCAATTCCCACGGCATTATACAAAAAATCAAACTGATTCAAGTACATCGTAATAATCTCTTCTTTTGTATATCGTTCCTCTAATCGTATGGCAATAATGTTTTCTTTTACTTTTTCGCTTAGTCTTCTTAATTTACCATTCGATTGCGTTTCAATTGTCTTACCCTCTGCCTTTAGCCTTGCTTTTCTTTGACGTTCTTCAAGGGTGAAAATTAATTTTGCAAGCTGCTGGGTTATTGTTGATGCTCCTCCTCCTTTACCCATTTTTGCTATCGCTCTCCCTATTCCATAGAAGTCGACACCTGCGTGTTCCAAGAATCTTTCGTCCTCCGTCGCAATTAAGGCATCGAATACATAAGGAGAAATGTCCTTATATTTTGTTGTCGTTCTATTAACACTCCAATACCTTCCTAATTCTGTTTTTCCATCGTCAGCTAAAACAATAGAAGCTAATAGTTCTGGTGGATTTTCAAGTGTAGCTACAGAAGGTAATTCACTTTCTGGCTGAGAATAAATAAGAATTGTTATTCCCAAAATTGGAGATAGTGAACCTAACCATAATAAAACAGTGAGGATTCTTGTCATCTTTTTATTAAGAACGGGGTTCCCTTTTTTCTTATTCTTTTCTGCCATAAATGATTAAGTTCTTGTAAATGTAAAAAATATTTTGTCCAATTACTACAATGTAATTCTTGTCAATTGAGTACATCATTTCTTTGGCTGTCCAATTTTAACAAAATAAACATCATCATAGAAAATGACATCATAGACGAGCCTCCATAACTAAAAAAAGGTAATGGAATCCCAATAACAGGCGCAAACTCAATGTTCATACCAATATTTATAGCAAAATGATAGAATAAAATCATGGCAAACGCGTAGGCATAGACTCGATTAAAAATGGCTTTTTGGCGCTCAGCGATCATCACGATTCTTAAAATCACAAAAAGATATAAAATAACCAAAATGAGACTTCCTATAAAACCCCATTCTTCTGCAAAAGGACAGAAAATAAAATCTGTTTCACTTTCAGGAACATGATTTGTGCGAACACTTGATACAATGGCTTTGCGATATCCTTTTCCTACAAGTCCTCCTGATCCTACCGCTGCCATGGCCCGGTTTCTATTGTAGTCATCGCCATTAGGGTCCTCACGCAGACCAAGGACGAGTTCTATTCGTTCTTTCTGATGGCCTGCTAGTTTCTGAAAACCATAATTCACCACCGAGGTTAGGGTTACAGAAAGTACGAAGGCAATGACGGAAATTGTTAATGCCCGGTTACGGTCTCTTCGTGAAAAGATCATTCTCATGAAAAAATAACCCGCTGCGCAAATCACAAATAGAAAGAAAAACACTCCCCAGTAACCATCAAACTCTACACCAATGAAACCCAGTGATATTATTGAGCCACTAAACAACAATGTCGTCACACTCAATACTATCACCACAAATAAAATTGGTATGAAATGAGTCCCAATCCAAGTTTGCTTAAAATGTAATCCTTTAATTGGCATAGCGTTTAAGATTGGTAAAATTAATGGGTCATACGAAATGCCTTCTCGATAAAGCACGAATAAAAAAGCAGTAAACACCACAAAAGTTCCCGCATCGGGCTGCAATAAAATCAAGATCATAGGAAGAAGAATAATTCCATTTGCGGCAAGAACTGTCCTTCGTGATTGTTGTTTTATTTTCGCCGTACTTAAAAACTTTGCAAGCAAAATTGCCGTACCTATTTTTGCGAATTCAGCAGGTTGAACTCCCATAGACCCCAACCCCAACCATGCCCTAGCTCCATTAACAGGAGGCATAAATAAAACAATAATCAATAGACTCAAGACAAACAAATAAATGGGAACAGCAAACTTTCTATAGATGTCAGAGTCAATTAAAAAGACCATTAAGCCTAACAATAATGAAATTCCTAACCACATTATTTGTTTTCCATACTTTTGGGAAAAATCAAAAATGTTAGGATGTTCAGGGTTGAAGGCAACGGAATAGACCGTGCCAATTCCCATAATTAACAAAAGAATATAGGCTACAAAAAGTGGCCAATCAAAATTCCCGATGACGGATTGATTCTTTCTCACCTTTCCTTTTTTAAGAGTATTGCGTCTAAAATTCGCTGTTCTTTTGGAGAGGGTTTCACTTCTCCATAAATATATTGTTCAATCATTAAGCTAGCTACAGGGGCAGCCCATGTTCCACCGCCCCCACCAGCATTCTCTATAAATACAGATAATGCAATTTTTGGGTTATCCATCGGTGCAAATGCAATAAAAACGGAATGGTTTCTTAATTTTAATTGTCCCCTATAATTTTCTACAGTTCCCGTTTTTCCACAAACTTCAACCCCCTCAACTCGCGCTCTTCTCGCTGTGCCTCCTAATTCATAAACTACTCTTCTCATTCCTTCTATAACAGGAGTAAAATGTCTTCTCTCCACCATTGTCTGATGTTTAACTAAATATTCTTCTTTTGGGCCATCCCCATTAAGTTTTTTAACAAAGTGCGGTGTATAATACCAGCCTCTATTTGCCATTATCGCAGCTACATTAGCAAGTTGAAGTGGTGTTAGTTGAACCTCTCCTTGCCCAATCGATATGGAACGAATTGTCGAGAATTTCCATTTGTGATGACCGTACCATTTATCATAATACTTCGAATCGGGAATAACCCCTGAACGAAGTCCTGTAATGTCAGTGTCAAGGCGTTTTCCTAATCCAAAACTGTTTAAGTATTTCGCCCATCTATCCAAACCATACTCGGAGTCTTTATAGCTGCTTTTGTACTTTTTTTGTTGTATTATTTTTCGTGTGACAGCATAATAATAAGGGTTACACGACATCTTAACAGCATCTGTAACATTAGACGCCGACGGATGATTGTGGCACCCAACCACACTTTTATTGCAAGGGAATCCAGAGTTGACATCAATTACTCCTTCTTGTAAGCCAATAAGAGATTGTAATAGTTTAAGCGTAGATCCGGGCATATACTCAGACGCTAAAGGTCGTGGGAACAATGGCTTATCGGGATTTGCTAACAATCCTGGATAATTCTCTCTAATTTTTCTGTTACCAACAAGTAAGTTTGGATCATAGTTAGGGGATGATATGAGCGCAAGTATTTCTCCTGTACTCGGTTCGATCGCAACAATACAACCCCGCTTATTCTTTAATAATTTTTCTCCATACGCCTGTAAATCGATATCAATACCAAGCATAATCGGATCAGCTTGTAACGCTATTGTGTCGTATTTTCCGTTTTCAAAAGAGCCAACAACATTATTCATTGCTGAGGTAACAATGTATTTTATCCCTTTTGTACCTCGAAATTCCTTTTCATAAAATCGCTCAATTCCAGACCTTCCTATTCTACTTCCTGGTTTATAAAACTTGTCTTCGTCCACCTCTCGCTGATTCACTTCCGCGAGATAACCCAAAATATTTGCGCCATTCGAATAAGGATAATTTCGCATGCTTGTCACCTCTTTATAGAATCCTGGAAAGTTATCAAGATGGGGAGCAATCTTGACCATTTCGTCTGCGGTAAGTTCTTTGATAAATGGATATGGCCGTATACTTTGATAATTAGACGTTGTTTTACCTGAGTGTTTATTGTAATATCTCCCTTCTCCTTTAACAATTTGAGCAAACCGCTCTCTAATCTCCAATTCGGTCCAACCAATCAATTTAGCAAAAGCTACAGTGTCTAATTCTGTGATGTTTTTTTGAACCATCATTAAGTTGTAGTATGTCTTATTAGAGACAATTTTCTTCCCATTTCGGTCAAAAACAACCGCTCTAGGAGGTGTTATTTCTCTTCTTTTCTCTGCAATCTGTTGAGCTCTCAACGACCATGTGTCATCAACAACTTGCATGTAAAACAATTTAGAGGCGTATAAAATCCCCACTAGAGTAAATATGATTACAAAGACATACTTTCTCCCGTCAAAGTTCATTTCGTGTATTGTTTATTGACGAATAAGTATTGTAGAAGAACGCATAGAAAAAATGAAAGAGGAAGGCTATAAACCGTCTTTTCCAAAACGTATCCCATGTCATTTAACTTGAACATTTCAAGAAGGTAAAACCAAAAATGATGGATTAAAAGAAGCGAGCCAAATGATTTGATGAACCACCCGTTTCCCATGTTTAATACTGTTGGTTCTAGCAATAAATCGTAACCCTCTCGCGTATCAAACAACTTAAAGATTACAGGACGCAAAAATGAAAAAACCAATAAAGAGGAAGTATGTAGCCCAAAGGTGTTTGAAAATGCATCAATACAAATTCCCAATGTGAAAGAAATCGCCAATAGAGATAGAACACCTGTGTCAAAGGAAAGTAGCATAATAAACAATGGATAAATCATCAACTGAATACCAAATCCGATTTCAATTTGATTCAAAATTAGGGTTTGCACCAATAAGAAAAGTACAAATCGTAGGCTGTTTTTTAGTAATTTATTCATTCTTGATCTTCGTAGTCGGTCTGTTTTTCTATGTCTCTCTGCTCATCGAGTAACAAGTTTTTAATTATATATACATTTTGAACTTTTCGGAAATCTTCGGCAAAAATCATTGTAAGATCCCAAAGAGACTCCCCTTCAACGACTTCAACTCTGGATATCTTTCCTACGGGTAAACCTCTAGGGAAAATCCCTCCTCCTCCTCTGGTAACTACTTTAGCCCATTTTTTTATTTTTAAATCATTTGATACGCCTGTCATTGATCCTTTTCTTGCATTGACTCCATCCCATTCTAAAAACCCTTGTTGTCCAGTTTTTTCTAACATGATGCTCGTATTCAATTTCTTTGTTAAACAAGTCTTTATAACTGCATAATGTTCACTTGTGTTATGAATTACTCCAACAATTCCATTTGTTGAAAAAACGCCCATTCCTCTTTTAATGCCCTGAGAGCTCCCAATATTCAAGGTGAAATAATTTTCTCTTTTAGAATGAGTGGAGTTAATTATAATTCCTGGAATATATTCATACTGTTGGCGGTGCAACGTGTCATCAATTTTGACCAGTTTACCTTCTAGCTTAATAAAACTCTTAGGCAATTCCTCTAATAATTCAATATTCTCTTTTTGTAAGCGGACATTATTCTTAGAAAGATTAAAATGCTTTGTAATGCCATTTCTTGCTTCTAAAATTGACCCTTGAATTGATGCGGCAGTTGTTAGGTATTGCGTTCTTGGAAACTGTACAAAAGTAAAGTACAAAGAAAGTGCAATTCCTTGCAGTAATGCAAAAATCAAGACGTTACGAAAGTGTTTTATGAATGCAATAAAATTGCGCATACACAAAAATAATAAAGTCCTGTTAACAGGGTGTAATAAAAATAATTAAAGCTTGGGTTTGCTTAATCTTTTATTAAGAAAAGGAATCTGTCGAGGTTTTTAAGTGCAATACTTGTTCCTCTTGCTACGGCTCTTAATGGATCTTCTGCAATATGAACAGGAAGACGCGTTTTCATTGAAATTCGCTTATCAAGACCTCTGAGCATTGATCCGCCACCAGCAAGGTAAATTCCTGTTTTGAATATATCAGCAGAAAGTTCTGGTGGGGTTAACTCCAAAGCGTTCATAATTGCCTCTTCAATTTTAGTAATTGTTTTATCCAAAGCATGTGCTATTTCAGTGTAAGATATAACAATTTCTTTTGGAATTCCCGTCATCAAATCTCGTCCTTGAACGGCATAATCAGATGGTGGATTCTCTAATTCTGGCAAAGCAGCACCAACATTTATTTTAATTTCTTCCGCAGTACGTTCACCTACAAGAATGTTGTGCTGACGCCTCATGTATTCTTCTATGTCTTTAGTGAAATCATCACCTGCAACGCGTATTGAGCGATCACAAACAATTCCTCCTAAGGCGATTACCGCAATTTCAGAAGTTCCTCCGCCTATATCAATAATCATGTTACCCATTGGTTCTTGAACATCGATACCAATACCAATAGCAGCAGCCATTGGTTCATGGATTAGATAAACCTCTTTTGCGCCAGCATGTTCTGCAGAATCTCTTACGGCTCTTTTTTCTACTTCCGTAATCCCAGAAGGGATGCAAATTACCATTCTCAATGACGGGTTAAAAAGACTTTTTCCAGTTCCAATCATTTTGATCATCCCTCGAATCATTTGTTCCGCAGCTTGAAAATCAGCAATTACACCATCTCTTAAAGGTCGAATCGTTTCAATCAACTTATGGGTTTTTCCATGCATTTGTTGTGCCTTTTTACCAATAGCAACGATTTCCCCAGATTGAATGTTTTTTGCTACGATTGAAGGCTCATCTACAACCACTTTATCATTCATGATAATTAGTGTGTTTGCTGTTCCTAAATCGATCGCTATTTCTTGTGTTAAGAAGCTAAATAATCCCATAATTTTCTTCGGCGATGAATGTTCTGTGTAATATTAGTTTTTTTCTTGTTGAAAACCTCAATAATTTACAAAAATTGAAGTAAAACATATATTTTAATGCTTAAAATGTCTAATTCCTGTAAAAACCATCGATATATCGTTAGCGTTACAATAATCTATCGACAATTGATCTTTTATTGATCCTCCCGGTTGAATTACCGCCTTAACTCCTTCTTTTCCAGCTATTTCAACACAATCTGGAAATGGGAAGAATGCGTCTGATGCCATTACAGCTCCTTTCAAATCAAACTCAAAAGATTGTGCTTTTTGTATCGCGTGATTCAAGGCGTCAACTCTAGAAGTTTGTCCTGTTCCGCTCGCTACAAGCTGTTTATTTTTAGCAATAACTATTGTATTCGATTTTGTATGTTTTGCCAATTTATTTGCAAATAATAAATCTTCAATCTCTCTATCCGTTGGTTTCTTATTTGTGCTGTTTTCCAACAATTCCTTCGTTTCAGAAACCCTATCCTTGTCTTGTTCTAAGACCCCATTTAAAATTGTTCGGTATTGACGTTTAGGTAACTCAATTGATTTTTGAACAAGAATTATTCTATTCTTCTTACCTTTTAGAATTTCGAGTGCTTCTGCTTCATATGATGGTGCAATGACAACCTCGCAAAAAAGTGTGCTAATTTCATTGGCTGTGGCAACATCAAGACGTTTATTACTAATTAATATCCCACCAAAAGCACTAACAGGGTCTCCTGCCAGTGCATGAAGATAAGCTTGATGAATTGTTTCTCTTGATGCAAGCCCACAGGCGTTATTATGTTTTAAAATTGCGAAAGTTGGGCCATCATTCTTAAATTCTGCCATAAGATTAACTGCGGCATCAACATCCAATAGATTGTTGTACGATAATTCTTTGCCCCATAGCTTATCAAAAATAAGATCTAATTCTCCATGAAATATTCCTTTTTGATGAGGATTTTCTCCATATCGTAATGTTTGATTCGAGGAAATACTTTGTTTAAATGTTTCTTTCTTATCGTTGTTGAGGTAATTAAATATATGAGCATCATAATGAGAGGAAACATCAAATGCATCTCGGGCGAAATCCTTACGATCTCCCAAAGAAGTTGAACATTCATTCTCACTAATCATTATTAAAAACGATTCGTATTGCTTTTTCGAAGAAATAATAGCCACATCTTTATAGTTTTTTGCAGCAGCACGAATTAAAGAAATTCCGCCAATGTCTATCTTTTCAATTATATCAGCATGTTCCGCTCCAGAAGCAACAGTGTCCTCGAATGGGTATAAATCAACAATGACAACATCTAACTCTGGTATTTCAAACTCGGCAATTTGCTTTTGATCTGATTCAACATCTCTACGCGTTAGAATTCCTCCAAAAACTTTTGGATGCAATGTTTTTACCCTACCCCCTAAAATAGATGGATACGAAGTTAGGTCTTCAACTCGAACTACAGGAATTTTAAGTTCTTCAATGAATTTTTGTGTTCCACCAGTCGAATATATTACGACTTTATTCTTGTGGAGTTCTTCTACAATTGGCCCTAAACCAGCCTTGTCAAAAACTGAAATTAATGCTGATTTAATTTTTTTGCTACCTTTCATTTCTGTGGTGATTTGTGTTTATTTTAGAAAGTGCAAAAATACATCAAATTTGTGGATTCAATTGATTACAATTCAACAAAATGAGTATCGTTTTCAATTTAATATTCTCCGCAAGTATTCTTTGATAAAGCGATTAGTTCTTGACCTATTGGCTTTTTGGGTTTCAGTAAAATATGCTCACAACTCTACCGCGGCAAATTTAATTTGTCCTGTAAATTGCCTTTTTTTGACAAAAGCGATAGCAGCGCTTATTTTTATTAAAAAACCGCACTTACAATTAATGGAATTCCGTTCGATAATTCGTTCCTTAATCTCGAAATTCTTTCAATATTAAGCCTTAAAATTTTAAAAAAGTTAATAAAAATACAATTGAAGTTTGTTAAGTCTTATTAAACAGCTAATTTTGTTTGTAGAAATTAAAGATGTCAGAATATAAAGCCGGTCCATATTTAAGTCAGATAAACACCCCTGATGATCTTCGAAACAACTTTTCGATAGATGATCTTCCAAAGGTGTCTGAAGATGTGCGTCAATTTATTGTGGATGTTATCTCTGAAATTGGAAATAGTCATTTTGGGGCAAGCTTAGGTGTTGTAGAGCTTACCGTTGCTTTGCATTACGTTTTCAACACACCTGAAGATCAAATTGTCTGGGATGTTGGACATCAAGCTTATGGACATAAAATTTTAACTGGTCGGAAAAATGTTTTTCACACCAATAGAATCAAGGGAGGGATTTCGGGTTTTCCCAAACGTTCTGAAAGTGAATATGACACTTTTGGGGTAGGCCACTCTTCTACATCTATTAGTGGAGCATTAGGAATGGCTGTTGCGAGTAAGCTCAAAGGAGAGAAGAAAAAACAACACATTGCTGTCATCGGTGATGGCGCAATGACTGCCGGGTTAGCTTTTGAAGGCATGAATCATGCGGGATTCGAGAAAGATGCAAATCTTCTCGTTGTTTTGAATGACAATTGCATGTCAATTGATCCTAACGTTGGAGCTTTGCGCGATTACCTAACGGATATCACAACATCGCACACTTACAATAAAGTCAAAGATGAAGTTTGGAATTTACTTGGAAAAGTATCTAAGTTTGGACCAGATGCTCAATCAGTCGCTTCAAAAATCTCAACCGCTCTAAAGGGTTCATTGCTTAAGCAAAGTAATTTATTCGAAGCATTAAATTTTCGTTATTTTGGTCCTATTGATGGCCATGATGTAATTGGCTTGGCAAAAGTAATGGAAGATCTCAAAGATATTCCAGGGCCTAAAATTTTACATTGCATCACACGAAAAGGCGCAGGATACAAGTATTCTGAGGAAGGAAATCCTACCCAATGGCATGCCCCGGGTGTTTTTAATAAAGATACGGGCGAAATTGTAAAAGTAATTCCAAAGTCTCCTCAAGCACCCAAATATCAAGAAGTCTTCGGGCATACGATTGTTGAGCTTGCGGAAAAAAATAATGCAATAGTCGGTGTGACCCCTGCTATGCCATCAGGTTGCTCCTTAAATATTATGATGGCAGCAATGCCTGAAAGAACTTTTGATGTTGGCATCGCAGAACAGCATGCGGTTACATTTTCAGCAGGCCTAGCAACACAAGGTATGATTCCTTTTTGCAATATATATTCCACTTTTATACAACGAGCATATGATCAAGTTTTACATGATGTAGCTTTGCAAAATTTAAATGTTGTATTTTGCCTAGACAGAGGTGGTCTTGTTGGAGCTGATGGAGCATCCCATCATGGTGCGTATGATATATCTTTTATGCGATGCATTCCAAATATGATTGTTAGTGCGCCAATGAATGAATCAGAATTGCGTAATTTAATGTACACAGCACAGTTCAATAATATGGGTCCCTTTTCAATTCGTTATCCAAGAGGTAAGGGCGTTTTGACAGAATGGAAAACGCCGCTACAAAAAATTAAGGTTGGAACAGGTAGGAAAATAAGCACCGGTAGTGATATTGCAATATTAACAATTGGGCACCCGGGTAACTTTGCTCAGTCCGCAATTGATCAACTAAAATCTTCGGGTATTTCTATTGCACATTATGATATGAGATTTGTGAAACCGATAGATGAGGTGATGCTTCATGAAGTTTTCTCTAAGTTTTCCAAAATTATTACGGTAGAAGACGGTTGCCTTATGGGTGGTTTTGGTTCGGCTGTAATAGAATTTATGTCTGATCAAAAATATTCTGCTGATATTATACGTCTTGGGATTCCAGATGCTTATATACAGCATGGAACACAGTCGGAGCTATGGGAAGAGTGTGAGTTTGATGCAGAATCTATCGTTAAAACGATTCATGCCATGCTTAACAATGCTTTCGATTCGCATGAATCAAATGCGAGTTAATTGAAATGGATAATAACTTAATCTTTATTCATATCCCTAAAACTGGAGGGACAACAATAAACAGTGCTATGCAAGGCACTTATTGGCAAACTACACCTGATTTTTATTATCGTCATATTATCCTAGAAAGTAAAAAAAGTAATTGTGGGGATATTTTTGAACCGGAAAATTTCTCAAAATTTAAAAATTATAAGTTATTCATGATGCTCCGCCATCCTGTTGATCGTATGATTTCTGAGTATTACTTCATTCATGATCGAGAAGAATTTATGAATTTACTTCAACCGAAGCCCTCTTCATTTGAAGATTACGTAGAGCACTCGCAAACACCAAATTATACGCTGGGGTTTTTAATTGGCGATCGAATTTATGATAAGAAACGACCAACTCGAGCGGATTTAGAGAGGGTCAAATTGGCAATACAGCAAATTCCAATTCATACTGGCATTTTTGAGTTTTTCGCCGATTCTTTAGAATACTTTTCGAAAGAAACAGGAATCGAATGGGCAAAAAACATAGAGGCTAAAAGGGTCACTTTTAGTCGGCCAAAAGCAAATGAAATTTCAGCCGTCGTTCGGAAAAGAATTGAAGAAACAAATGCGCTGGATATGGAGCTTTATGACTTCTGCCTTGAGCGGTTTAAGCAAATACAAAAAAACCTGCCAAAATCAAAAATTTCATTTGAAATAGACAAGTACAACCACGTAATTCCTTATGTTTCCATGACGTGCCTGTTCGAGTACTTTATGGATAATAAGACTTATATTAAACAAAATTTTAAGTTCTTTAAAGACTTAACTTTTTTCTTGCTAAAGAATAAAAAAATAAAAGACGGTAAGCGCTTTACAATAATCTGGAATCAAGTTTTTGTTGAAACCATAAAATATAAATTTCCTAATAGTCCGTTTTATGAAACTCTACAGGCCGCTTTTGAACAAGAAGATGACCCCTTAAATACAACTGGAAACATTGCAAAAGCCTTAGACGATTTTTTTAAATCAGATCCACAAAAAAAGAAAAAATATTATCAAGAATTAACTTTTACTCCACAAATTATTATTGAACCTAAACTAGAAAAAAAGGGGTTCTTCAAAAGTCTATTTAGTAAATAAACTAAGCCGTTAAAAAATCAATTGATTTTACGATTTTAACTGCTTTTACAACTATTTTCCCTAAAAACATTTCTATTCCATTTTTCTCATTATTTTGTACACAAATCAAAGATGTATGACAGAAAGAGATCCTCAGAAAACTAATTATGGCGCTTTAACTACACTTACAACAGTATTCTTCTTTTGGGGATTTATTGCAGCAGGGAATAGTGTGTTTATTCCATTTTGTAAATCATATTTCAGTTTAGATCAGTTTCAAAGTCAGCTAGTTGATTTCGCTTTCTACGGAGCCTATTACCTTGGCGCACTCACTCTTTTTATAGTTGGATCCTCAACAGGGAGAGATATTGTTGGGTCTTGGGGTTATAAGAAAAGTATTGTTTATGGACTTATTTTCTCTGCAATTGGTGCGGGAGCAATGATTGTATCGGTTTATTTAAACGTATTTGCTGGAATGCTCTTTGGACTATTTATAGTCGCCTTGGGCTTCTCTCTGCAACAAACATCTGCTAATCCCTTTATGATTTCTTTAGGCGATGAAAGCACTGGAAGCAATAGAATTAACTTAGGGGGAGGAATCAATAGCTTAGGAACAACTATTGGTCCTTTAATCATTTCATTAGCTCTTTTTGGATCAGCTGCATCTGTTGACGACAGCATGATTGAATCCTTAGATCTCTATAAAGTGATCGTCCTTTATGCTTGCGTTGGAGCTCTGTTTATAGGAATTGCCGCATTGTTCGGGTTCTCAAAAAAAGTGCCTGCTGGAATTAATGAAGAAAAACCCGAAAAAGCGAAAAAAGCCGCCGTGACTTTACTTGTCATAACTGGACTTCTAATCGCGTGTTTCGCTCCAGTATTTAATAGTTATTTAAGTTCCGATCAAAAAAAGATTGAAGCGTTTGAAGACAAAAATTCAGACATCGAAAGTTTGATGAATGAAGAGTATGATAAGGGCCCAAACCCTATTTCAAATGAATTAAAAGACTTGCGCTTGGCTGCACTAGAGAAAGCCTTCCCAGTAGAAAATGAAAATATAGTCCTAAACAAAGAAAATATTAAAACCCTTTCTAAACCATTGGAAGATAAAAGAATGATCTGGTTAACAGGAGGGCTTTTAGTAATATTGTTCGGCCTTCTGTTTGCACACAAAAGAGGAGCATCTCAAAAAGATGGATGGGGGGCAATGCAATACCCTCAGCTTACACTGGGTATGCTTGCCATTTTCGTCTATGTTGGAGTTGAGGTTGCCATTGGTAGTAACTTGGGAGAACTATTAAAACAAGATTCATTCGGGGGGCTTGGAGCTTCTGAAATTGCACCTTATGTTGCAATGTTCTGGGGTAGTTTAATGATTGGTCGGTGGGCTGGCGCGATTAACGCATTTGAAATGAAAAATCAGACAAAGCAGCTACTTCGCTTTTTTGTTCCTTTAATAGCATTTGGTGTTGTTCTGGGATTGTCTGCCGCGTCTGGTTATGATATTAAACCCCTTTACTGGTATGTGGTTTGTGTATTGATTCAAATTGTTGCGTTCTACATTACAAACGATAAGCCTTCTCTTACACTTGCTTTATTTGGTGCTCTAGGAATGATTGCAATGGTTATTGGGCTAATGACTTCTGGCTATCTGGCCGTATATGCCTTTCTAAGTGCTGGTTTGTTCCTGTCAATTATGTGGCCTTGTATCTTCTCCCTTTCTATTGCTGGTTTAGGAAAGTTCAAAACGCAAGGGTCTGCGTTCTTGGTTATGATGATTTTAGGTGGTGGAATTATACCCCCACTTCAGGGAAAATTAGCTGATGTTATTGGAATACAGCCGTCATTTATTGTAGGAGCCGCGTGTTTCGCATACCTTATATTCTTCGCACTCTTCGTTAAAAAATTGTTGAAGAAACAAAACGTTACGTTTGATTAAGCTTCTTATAAATCATAAGAAAAAAGAGTGTGAATTGTTTCACCTTTAATGCTACTTCAAAATCTTATCAAAGCGATGGTAGGCATCTTGAATTGAATTAATGTCAGGATAAATAATGCGTAATTTATCGTTCTTTTCGCTTAATTTAACCTCTTGTGGATTCTTTTGCATGTAGTCTAAAAGCTTCGTAAATACAGTCGACTCATAAAAGGAAGATTGTGGATTTACGATAAAATAACCTATCATTTTGTTTGATTTTAAAACTATCTTTTCGATCCCTAGTTTTTGTACAAGCCATCTTAACCTAAAAGATAAAACCAGTTCTTCGACAGGTTCTGGAATTGGACCAAACCTATCAAGCAATTCAAGTATAAATGCATCCAACTCTTTCTCAGATTTGAGTCCATCTATTTGTTGATAGATACTCAGTCGTTCTGCGACATTATTGATGTAATCATCTGGAATTCTAACCTCTAAATCAGTCTCAAGTATACAATCTTTCACAAATTCTTGTAGCTGATCAGATTTTCTATCATTGAATAACTCTTTGAATTCACTTTCTCGCAATTCATCCATTGCCTCATTGAGAATTTTCTGATACATCTCAAATCCTATGTCTGAGATAAACCCACTTTGTTCTCCACCCAGCATATTTCCTGCTCCACGAATATCTAAGTCTTTCATCGCAATATTAAACCCTGAACCTAAGTCTGAAAATTGAACTAGTGCCTCTAATCTTTTCCTTGCTTCGGAAGTCATAATACTCACCGGTGGTGCAATTAAATAACAGAACGCTTTTTTGTTAGATCGCCCAACCCGGCCGCGAAGTTGATGTAGGTCGCTAATTCCAAAATTTTGAGCGTTGTTAATCAGTATCGTATTTGCGTTTGAAATGTCAATTCCAGACTCTATAATCGTAGTAGCCAATAATACATCATACTCATGTTTAATGAAGTCCATCATTACCTTTTCAAGTTTTTTCCCATCCATTTGACCGTGTCCAATTGCAACTCTAACTCCCGGGCATAACCTCTGAATCATCCCAGAAACTTCTTGAATATTCTGCAATCTATTGTGAACAAAAAAAACTTGGCCTCCTCTACTTACTTCATAAGAAATAGCGTCTCTTAGTAATTCCTCATTGAATTGGACAATCTCTGTTAAAACTGACTGACGATTAGGAGGAGGAGTATTGATAATACTTAAATCTCTTGCTCCCATCAATGAGAATTGTAACGTCCTAGGAATCGGCGTCGCAGTTAGCGTCAATGTATCAACTGTTGCTCGAAGTGTTTTCAATTTGTCTTTAACAGAAACACCAAATTTTTGTTCCTCATCAATAATCATTAACCCCAAGTCTTTAAATTTCACCCTTTCAGCAGCGATGGCATGTGTTCCGATAAGGATATCAATTTCTCCACTCACTAACTTCTTGAGTGTAGTAGTAATTTCTTTCGCTGATTTGAAACGGTTGATATAATCAACATTACACGGGAAATCTTTCAACCGTTCTTTGAAACTTCTAAAGTGTTGTAAAGAAAGAATAGTGGTTGGAACGAGAATAGCGACTTGCTTGTTGTCGGCCACAGCTTTAAACGCTGCCCTAATTGCTATTTCTGTTTTTCCAAAGCCAACATCACCACAAATCAATCGATCCATTGGCGTGCTGGATTCCATATCTTCCTTAACGGCAATTGTTGCTTTCAGTTGATCGGGAGTATCTTCAAACATAAATGAAGCTTCCAATTCATTTTGCATGTATGAATCTTCGCTAAATGAGAAGCCCGGTTGACTTTTCCGTTTAGCGTATAGTTTTATTAAATCAAAGGCCAGTTCTTTGATTTTTTTCTTCGTTTTACTCTTTAATTTCGACCATGTTTGAGAGCCTATTTTGTTCATTCTTGGAACGGCCCCATCCTTTCCTGTAAATTTCGAAATTCTATGCAATGAGTGAATCCCAACATAGAGTACATCATTGTCTCTATACACTAATCGAATCGCTTCTTGGGGCTTTCCATTTACATCAATTGTTTCAAGTCCCGAAAACTTTCCAATTCCATGATCAATATGTGTGACGAAATCGCCGCGTTGGAGGTTGTATACCTCTTTTAGAGTAAGCGCTTGTTTGGCCTGTCTAAAGCCTTCTTTTAATCTAAATCTATGGTATCGCTCAAAAATTTGATGATCCGTAAAACAAGCTAATTTATTACTAACAGAAATAAAACCTTCATGCAACGCAATATGAATAGGAACAAAGTCGACTTGCGCTTCCATGTCTTCGAAAATTTGACTTAAACGTTCAATCTGTTTTGATTGATTTGAGAAAATCAAATTAGTAAATCCCGCACTTTTTCTTGCCATCAAATCTTCAGTGAGAAGATCAAAATTCTTATTAAAACTCGGTTGAGGTTTAAAATCAAATTCAATGGTTTCTGCTTCTTTAAAAAAGACATCAGATCCAAATTCAATTGTTGATAATCGTTCAAAAGCCTCTAAAACCGATGATTGATGGATAAACAATTTAGAAGGTATGGTTGGTTTTGTTACTGTTTCTAGGCTATCGTGAACTTTGACTGCCTTCTCATATTCTTTTTTCAATTGAGCGACAACCTGTTCAAGTGACGTAGACCAAACGGTAGAGGATTCCCCTATAAAGTCGAAAAAAGAAACATTCTGCTCGTTAATTAACGCTCCTTGAATGTTGGGAACAATATTAAAGTGTTTATGGGTGTTGATTGATAGTTGTGTGCTCGCGTCGAATGTTCTTATACTTTCTACATCGTCTCCAAAAAACTCAATTCGAAAAGGATTGTCATTTGAATATGAGAATACATCTATAATCCCGCCACGAATGGAAAACTGACCCGGTTCATAAACAAAATCAACTCTATCAAAGCCAGCATCTATGAGTGTTTCATTTATGAAATCTATAGAATATGACTTATCTACTTCGACTTTCATGGTGCTTTTCATAAGCACTTTTTTAGATGGAATTTTTTCAATTAATGCCTTTGGATAAGTGACTATCCAAACATTGTTTTGCTTGGCGACAGCATCCAGCACTTCAGCTCTTGACACAATATTAGCGTTGTCTGTTTGATCCGTTTCATAAGGAACACGATACGATGCCGGATAGAATAAAAGGGTTTTCCTTTTTGGGTTTATTCCTTCAAGATCGTTTAGGAAAAAGGCTGCTTTTTCTTTGTCTTCTAAAATAAAAACATGATTTCCTGTTGTTTGTTCAGCAACAACTGACGCACAGATACTTTTCGAAGAGCCAACCAGGCCTTTCCAATGTATTTTTGTTCCAATAATTTGTAATTGACTTGCCGTATCACCAAGCTGTTCAAATGTTGAAAAAGATGCTTTTATAGAATTAACATCCATGTATAGATCATTTCAAGAAGTTCATCGCTTGTTCAACCATTTCTTTTGACCCAATAAAGAACGGAATTCTTTCATGCAATTCTTTTGGCACAATATCCATTACCCTATCGTGACCTGTTGTTGCCAAACCTCCTGCTTGTTCAGCAATAAACGCCAAGGGGTTACACTCATAAAGTAAACGTAGACGTCCATCAGGATCAACAGTCGTTGATGGGTAAATATAAATACCTCCTTTGATTAGGTTCCTGTGGAAATCAGCAACTAATGAGCCAATATATCTTCCTGAATATGGTTTTGATGCACCTTCTAATATTTGTTGACAGTATGTTTCTATATATTCTTTAATCCCTGGGTCACAGATATTGATATTTCCTTCGTTCATGGCGTACATTCTGCCAGTCGTTGGCATTTGCATTTTTGGATGAGAAAGACAAAACTCTCCAATTGATGGGTCGAGTGTAAAACCATTCACCCCAAAACCAGTTGTATAAACAAGCATCGTTGAGGAGCCATATAGAACATAGCCTGCAGCTATTTGCTTAGCGCCTTCTTGCAACATGTCTGCTAACGTCGCGGGTGATCCTTTCTCACTTACTCTTCGGTAAATAGAGAAAATTGTACCTATTGAAACATTCACATCTATGTTGGACGACCCGTCTAGCGGGTCAAATAAAACAACATATTTCCCTCCTTTTGAAAACTCACTTTCGAAGGGCATAAAATCATCGTTTTCTTCAGATGCAATACCACAAACTTCCCCTCCAGTTTTAAAAACACTAATGAATGCATTATCGGCAATAACATCAAGTTTTTGTTGCTCTTCACCTTGAATATTTGTGTTTCCTTGAGCACCTATAATATCATCCATTAGGCCTGCGCGACGCACATCATTACTCACAACTTTTGACGCAACTGAAATATCACTAAGTAATCTAGATAGTTCTCCTGTAGCATATGGGAAATCACCCTGTCTATCCATGATGAACTCGTGAAGTGTTGTCAATTTTGCCATTTTCCTTGTGTTTTGTGCAAATATCGTTAAAATGAATTAGTTGTCATAGTTAATAGGTAAACTATTAGCTCCAAAGAAGTATAATAAGGCTGTACCTTAACATTTTGCCTATCGCCATTAAGGCGAATAGGGGTAACATTCGAACTCTGAAAAACCCAGTAAGAATCATCAGCGGATCACCAATTATTGGAGTCCATGCAATCAAGCCTATCCATATGCCATGCTTTTTAACACTTAAAATTAGCTTTTTTCTTCGTTGCTCATCATTAACAAACCTCTCTAAAGTTTCTATTTTCGCCATTCTTCCAATAAAATAATTAGTGCTTCCTCCAATTGAATTGCCGATGGATGCAATTATTAAACAGAACAATGGATCAAAACCATTGATTAAAAAAAGCAGCAGCACACCTTCTGATGTCAACGGCAATATTGTTGCTGATAAAAAACAAATCAAAAACAGTCCGATATAACCTAGTTCAATATACTCCATAAAAAAAGGGCCGGAAGAACCGGCCCTTAAAGATATAATAATACTTGTTTATTATCTAATCACTACACGTTCTACAATAGATCCACTTTCATTTGAAACTTTCACTAAGTAAACACCAGCACCTACTGCTGATAAATCAACAGAAAGCTTAGTATTCGAAGAAGCTGTATAAATCGTTTCTCCTAACATGTTATAAACAATGATGTCATTTGAGCTATTGTTGTCGTTAGAAATTGTAACCATTCCTTCTGATGGGTTAGGATAAACAGAAACACCTTCAAGTGCATTCTCTTCTAAACCAAGAACTTCAATGTTCATTCTAACTCCAAATGCCGTCCCATTCGTATAAGACGTGTTTAAGCCAAATCCTGGAAGATATATCATACTCGCCGTTGAAGGTTGTCCAACAGTTTGATCATCCACTATTCTTATTGTTCCCAAACCAGCGCTACTGTATAAATCTACAGCTGCATAATAAGCACCCGGCGTTAATGTTGGTGGAGCTGGAAAAGACAAAGTAATTGAGCCCGCTGCAATATGAGCAGCAGTAATAACTGCAAATTCAGATACATATAAAGGAGTCGTTCCATCATTCAATAGCTCAGTCGTATCCATCAAGTAAGCAACAATTTCTCCACCCTCTTCTGTTCCATTAGCTAATAAAGCTGTTATTGAATTAACTTGTGCGTTCGTTTTAATATTATATTGAACTGCTACGATCATTCCATCTGCCACCGGGTCGTCATTGTCATCTGTAAAAGAATTTGTTCCTAAAGAAGCCGTTAGTGGCGAAGGATATACACCAATGCCATCCATTGAATAAGTTCCAGCAGTTACTTCAAAAGTTCTTGATCCTGTATTGTCAAAAAATGATGGCTCTGTTGGGAGCTCTGCCGCTACTGAAACTGTATAATCACCTGTATATATACCAATTGGTAAATCTGGTTGATCAGTAGTTTCAACTGCTCTAGTAGAGTCCGACTCAACTAATCCAACTGCATTTGCCGTAAAAGAGGTGAAATCCGCATCCATTGTAGTTGCTGGTTGATCCAAAGAACCAAAGTTAAGAACATTGGCTCCTATAATCCAATCAGTATCTAATTGGTCTGATGGAGTTCTACCATATTCAATCCCTCCATTTGTCGCTCCAATAATGTACGTTGATAATACTTGTACATCATTTAATGGTTGCGATAAGATTTTTACATCATCAATGAACCACCCAAAAGTCGTCCAAGCCGCCAAATTATTTTGTCCAGCAAAACGTGAAGTCCACGTAAATCTAATTTGTACAGCTGAAGCATTACCAGTAATGAACTGTGTCAAGCTAATTTGATTTGTTTCTGGGTTATCGTAAAGTGCATCGTTATTGTTTCCAACAAAAACAGTGCGGTTGTTATTTGTAAAAATATCTTCCCAAATTATTCCATCAACACTAATTTGGACTGTTTGACCATCATTAAAAAGGGCGCCAGATTGTTCAAAAGATAAAATAACACTTTCCGTATTTGTCGTGTTTAAAGGTAAGTTTGGAATGTCTAAAGGTATTGACGTCATTGTATAAGTAACACCATTAGTTGAATCAACTGTAGCGGCAAAATAATCTCCATTACCTAGTTCCGCGAAGCCACCTCCAGAAGTTGAGTTAATTCCACCAGCAAAAGGAGCCCACCAAGAACCTACTGTTGTTCCTATGCTCCAACCGTAATTTGTTCCTGTATAACCAGTATTTACCGTGTTGTCAAATGTCCAATTTGCTGCATCATCAAAGTTATCTGCCCAAATTTCTGCTCCAACATCTCTAGTAGAAGTTAGTGTATTATTCTCGGGTTTAATTACCTCGACTTGAATGTTGTCCAAACTTTCCATTTGCGAAATAGCTTGTGCTCTTTCTTGGGCATTTACGCTCCCTATCATTCCTAAAAGAATGGCGCTTAAGTAGATTTTTTTCATTTTTGTTTTTTTAATTACCCAAATATACGAAGAACTTCTTATATTAAAAAAACATCAGGCCTGCTGTCGTTTTCTTGCATAAAGTATCTATATCTTTTAAAATTAGAGCTTATCGTGGTTGCATCAATACTATTTTAACCGATTTAACATGCAATCAATAAGTTAGAACAGTTTCTTCTCAAAAAAGATATTTTTTGATTTTTTGGTTTTTTACAGCTCTAATTATTGACTCAGGTGTTACTTCTATTGAGTAATAAGGTAATTAATGTCCTTCGCAAAATCTAATAATGACAGTGTTGTTTTATTTGCATTCCGCCAATCAAGTTCTGTCTTTCAAAAAGGGAAGTTTATTTCGAGTGGAATTAAGACTTGATTTAACAATAACAAACGTCTTGCTTATTTCCTCTCCAGAGGTCAACTGATCAACTTCACCTAGTGGGCCAATTAATTTTGAGTGACCACAATAATCTAGTCCATCAAAATCTCGACCTACTCGGTTTACACCAACAACATAGCACTGGTTTTCTATAGCGCGAGAAAGTAACAATGCGTCCCAATGATTAATCCTTTTTTCTGGCCAGTTGGCAACATACAGTAATAAATCATAAGCAGCCACCTCATCCTCAATTCTATTTCTAATCAACTCTGGAAATCTCAAATCATAACAGATTTGAAGATTAATTTTCCAGTTTTTATACGAAACGATCACTTCGTTTTTTCCAGCAGTAAAGAGTCGGTCTTCGTTCGCCAAGCCAAACGACTTTCTTTTATCGTAATAATTTATTTCCCCTGTAGGCACTATAAAAACACCCCTATTGTGAAATTTATTGTTGTCTTTTATTATTAAAGAAGTAAATACTGCTGCATTTTTAACTTTCGATAAATCCTTTAACCATTTGATTGCCGACGAATCTTGCCAGTCTTCAGCTAATTCATCTACATTCATACTAAATGCTGTGTTAAACATTTCGGGAAGAACAATTAAGTCCGTTTCTACACTCTTTAATAAGGAAGAATAATTCGTGTAATTTTCCTTCTTATCCTCCCAAACTTGATTCGCTTGAACGAGTGTTATTTTTAAATCTTGCATAACTTTTCTGAAGCTTGAATTAAGGTCTCATCATCCTTTGCAAAGCAAAAGCGTATGATTTTTTGATCAGCTTTATTCGCATTAAAAACTGAAATAGGAATCGCAGCGACTCCGTTTTCTATAGCAAGTCGTTTGCAAAACTCTAAGTCAGGGACATCACTGATATCACGATAGCTTACAGCTTGAAAGTACGTTCCTTCACAAGGTAAAAGTTTAAATCTAGATTGCTCTAGGAGGTCACGAAAAACATCTCTTTTATTTTGGTAAAATAATCCTAATTGTTGCACATCCGTTTGACTTAAGTATGCTGCTATGGAGGCTTGTGCTAGGCTGTTTACACTAAACACATTAAACTGATGCACTTTTTTTATTTCCTCCATCAATGTCTTTGGACCGACTAGGTAACCTAGTTTCCAACCTGTGATGTGGAATGTTTTACCGAAAGAAGAGCTAATAATTGTTCGTTCCAAAACTTTATTTCTCGTATGCATAGAAATATGCTTTTTCTCGAAGCTAATAAACTCATATACCTCATCAGACAGCAACAACAATTGTGGATTATCCAACATAATCGCTTCAAGTGAATCAATGTCTTTTAATGACCAAACGCGCCCTGAGGGATTGTGGGGATTATTAGTAATCATCATTTTTGTTTTTGAAGTGATGGCGTCTTTAATTCTATTCCAATCCGGTAGAAAAGAATCTCCCAATTGAACGTGAATAGGTATTCCTCCAGCCAAAATAACAGCAGGCTCATAACAATCATAACAAGGGTCTAATATTAAAACCTCATCGCCAGGGTGAATTAATGCAAGTACTGTTGTGAATATCGCCTGCGTCGCTCCTGCACAAACTAATAACTCTGACTCAATTTTAATATCTCTTTGGTAACTTTTTTGAATTAGCCCCCTTATCTCCATCATTAAATGAGTGTTTCCCGGCATCGGTGCATATTGATGGACGTTCTTGCTTCCTTGTTCTTTTAATATCTTTCCCAATAAAGGGTCTATAGGAAAGTTTGGGAATCCTTGCGATAAATTAATCGCATTCGTCTCCAAAGCTAGTTTAGACATAACAGAAAAAATAGTGGTGCCGATAGACGGAAGCTTTGACTTCATTTTTTTTAGTTAAATTTAACTAAAAATATGTGTTTTCGTTAAAGTGTATTAACCAATTTTAACTCTGAATATCCTAACATTATCATTTCTGCTTAAAAATTAGCGTAACCTTTTAGTGAACAAAAAATAAACCTTATGAAAAGTATTACAACAATTTTAACTTGCTTATTAATTACTATTGTTTCAGGAGTATCGTTTTCCCAGGTGGAAAAAAAGACTATTAAAAAAGAGGTCCGAATGGAAGTAGTAAACGGAAAAAAGGTGCTCACAATTGAAAGTACCATTGATGGAAAAGTGACAACGGAGACGTTTACTGGTGCAGAAGCAGAAGCAAAAATGGGCGAACTTCAAAAAAATGAAAAAATGAACCTCAAAGGGGAAAAGAAGGAAGTGAAAGTCGAGAAGGTTGATGGTAAAACAACTTTAACTATAACAACAACGATCAAAGGAAAAGAAAGTGTTGAAGTTTACACGGGAGCAGAAGCAGAAAAGAGAATCAAAGAAATGGAAGGAAAAGAAAATTAATTTCACAAATCTTAAAAAAGTAATTTAATTTAAATCCGCTTTTTTAATTTAACAGTGTTCCTCCTAAAACGTTAAATGAACTTTTGACAAGTCAAACACTACATCCAAACTTTCACAAAAAATCTTCGCTGCTTCTTCCAAATATTCTTTTGTGTGAGCCTGAGAAATAAATCCAACCTCATATCCACTTGGGCCTAAATAAACTCCTCGGTCTAATAACGCGCTGAATAATTTACTAAACTGAGACATGTCCGAGTTGATTTGATCTGCTTTTTGAATGCTTTTCTTTCCGTCGAATGATATCCAAAAAATAGATCCGATTGTTACCAACTCAAAGTTGTAGTCTTTGTCTTTCGCGTATGTATTAACTCTGTCAACGAAAAATTTTGTTCTCGCTTCTTGGTCTTCGTAGAAACCATCTTTCGCGCATTCCGTTAATTGAGCAATTCCGGCCGCCATGGCAACTGGATTACCAGAAAGTGTTCCGGCTTGATATACGGGACCTTCTGGAGAAATCATTGCCATTATCTCTTTTTTAGCACCGTAAGCTCCAACTGGTAGTCCCCCGCCGATGATTTTACCATAAGTAATAATGTCCGGCGTTATCCCGTAGAGTTCTGCTGCTCCATTAAAACCAACTCTAAATCCAGAAATAACTTCATCAAAGAATAATAGAACTCCAAATTCTGTGCATATTTCTCTCAAGGCTAAAAGGAATGATTTGTCTTGCAAAAGCAACCCATTATTTGCTGGAATAGGCTCAATAATAGCACAAGCAATTTCATTTTTATACTTTTTAAAGCACTCTTTTAAGGCTTCAATGTCATTTAAAGGCAGGACCAATGTTTCGTTAGCATATTCTTCGGGAACACCCGCACTTGAAGACTCTCCAAAAGTAACTAAACCACTCCCCGCTTTTACTAGCATTGAATCGACATGACCATGGTAGCAACCTTCGAATTTTAAAACTTTCTTTCTCCCAGTAAACCCTCTTGCCATTCTTAAAGCTGACATTACTGCTTCTGTTCCAGAGCTTACAAATCTTATCTTATCAATGAATGGGTTTCTAGAAAGAATCAATTCTCCCAATTGATTTTCCAAAACAGTTGGTGTTCCGAAGCTGGCTCCATTTTGTAAAGCACCTACAATTCCGTCGTAAACTTTTTTATTGTTATGCCCCAAAATTAATGGTCCCCAACTACAACAGAAATCAATGAATTTATTTCCGTCTTCATCCCAAATATGGCATCCGTCTCCTTTTTTCATAAAGATTGGGGCTCCTTCAACTGATTTAAAAGCTCTAACAGGAGAATTCACGCCTCCAGGAAAATAAGTGTTTGACTTTTTAAATAATGATTCTGAATTTGAACGATCGATAGTTGCCATATGAAATAAAATGTTTGACAAAAATACGAATACTTTGAAAATTTGTATTACAGAATAATGATTATTAATGACCTAGATTCTGTATTTTTGAGAAAAAGAAATAATCAAGTAGAAAAGGATGAGTGCAATCACAATGACAACTTTTAAAAACACCCTTGAATTTGCAAGGGAATTGGATGCAAAAGATCCACTAAAAGATTTTAGAAAGAAATTTCATTTACCAACATTCACAAAGAATGAGGTTGTATATTTTACAGGGAACTCCTTAGGCTTGCAGCCAAAATCTGTTGAGAAATACATCAAAGAAGAGTTGAATGCATGGGCTAAGTATGGTGTTGAAGGGCATTTTTTAGCAGAGAAACCATGGTTCAGTTATCATGAGTTTTTAACTGAAAAGGCAGCAAAAATAGTTGGAGCATTGCCTGAAGAAGTTGTAGTTACACATTCGTTAACTACAAACCTTCACTTGTTAATGGTATCTTTTTATGAACCAAAAGGGAAAAGAACGAAAATAATTTGTGAGGCAAAAGCATTTCCGAGCGATCAGTATGCTTTAGAATCACAAGTTAAGTTACATGGTTTAAATTTGGAAGATAACCTTGTTGAAGTTGCACCAAGAGTTGGTGAACACTTAATAAGAGAAGAAGACATCCTAGCAAAAATAAAAGAGCTAGGCGATGAACTTGCAATGGTAATGATTGGGGGTGTGAATTATTTCACCGGGCAATTGTTCGATATGAAAATGATTACCGAGGCTGGTCATGCCGTTGGAGCAAAAGTTGGTTTTGACCTAGCACACGCCGCAGGAAACGTCAATCTAAAATTACACGATTGGGGAGTAGATTTTGCTGCCTGGTGCGGATATAAGTATTTGAACTCCTCGCCTGGAGGAGTTTCTGGAATGTTTGTTCACGAAAGACATGCCTACAATTCAAAATTACCTCGATTAGCAGGTTGGTGGGGTTACGATAAAGAAACACGATTTGAAATGAAACCAGGTTTTAATCCAATGCGAGGTGCTGAAGGATGGCAATTGAGTAATGCTCCAGTGCTAGGAATGGCTGTTCACCTTGCATCATTAGATATTTTTGATGAAGCTGGAATGGATCGGATTGGAGAAAAAAGAGATCAAATCACCGGTTATTTAGAACATGTAATTGAAGATATAGCAAAACACATTTCAGACAAAGGGCAATTGGAAATCATTACACCGAAAGAACTGAATAGAAGAGGAGCGCAACTTTCAATTGTTGCACATGGGCAGGGTAGAGGTTTATTTGATGCATTAACCGAGCTTGGAGTTATTGCTGACTGGAGAGAGCCGAATGTAATTAGAATCGCACCGGCACCTTTATACAACTCATATGAAGATTGTTTTCGATTTGGACAAGCATTGTTAGCAGCAATACAATAAAAAATGGATGAATTAACCATACAAGAATTAATAAAGGCTAATTATTCCGGGGGCTTGAGTGAGCTGACAACATACGTTAGTTTGGCAATTCAAGCAGTATCTGTCTTAGTTGGTGGTATTCTTCTTTGGAGAGTTAGTGGTATATTACATAAGAAGAAAATAACTGAACGTTCTCGAAACGAATTTTTTAACTCGTCATATTCTAAAGGATGGAAAAGAAAGTAGCAATGGAAGAAAAAAAAGCAATTATTATAGGGGCTGGTTTAGTCGGTTCACTTTGGGCTGTTTATCTTTCTAAGGCTGGATATACAGTCACAATATTCGAAGGTCGCTCCGATATTCGCTTAGCCGAAATATCTGCAGGGAAGTCAATAAATTTAGCATTATCAACTAGGGGTTGGAAGGCTTTAGATACTGTTGGTGTTGGTGATGAGGTGCGTAAAATTGCAATCCCAATGTTTGGGAGAACGATGCACAGTGTGGCAGGAGATTTATCATATCAACCCTATGGCGAAAAGGATCAAGCAATTTATTCAATCTCGAGAGGAGGGGTAAATTCATTGATGATGGATATTGCGGAAAAGAAAGGCGGAGCTACAATTCATTACAATATGAAATGTATTGACGCCGATACAGAAAAAGGGAGTGTCACTTTAAAAAATTCAATTACTGGTAAAATTACTGAAGCAACAGCTGATGTTGTTTTTGCCGCAGATGGGGCTTTCTCAGCTGTTCGTTACAATGCGTTTCAGAAAATTGATAGGTTTAATTATAGCCAAAAATACATTGGTGACGGATATAGAGAGTTACTACTTCCAGCAAACGATGACGGTTCTTACCAATTGGATAAAAATTCATTACATATTTGGCCAAGAGGAAAATTTATGTTGATTGCTTTAGCAAATGAAGGTGGTTCATTCACTTGTACTCTATTTATGCCACATGATGGTGACAAAAATGCCTTTGATAAGATTAACACTCCTGAGGAAGTTGATACTTTTTTTAAGTCAACATTTCCTGATTTTTATGATATGATGCCCGATATAAATGAATCTTGGGAAAATCATCCACTTTCATCACTAGCAATTATGCGGTCAGAACCTTGGCACCATGGTAAAACTGTCCTAATGGGCGATGCGGCGCATGCTACCGTCCCGTTTTACGGACAAGGAATGAATGGTGGTTTTGAAGACTGTACAGTGTTATGGGAGATAATGTTAAAACATACTGACGGAGAAAACAATGTCAATTGGGATGCTACGTTTAATGAATATAGCGAAGTAAGAAAACCTGATGGCGATGCATTACAAGATTTATCTTTGTATAACTATTATGTGATGAGGGATTATGTTGCTGACCCTAAATTCTTGTTACAAAAGAAAATTGAAGCAAATTTTTCAAAACTCTACCCAAATAAATGGATGCCGTTATACTCGCAAGTAACATTCAGCAATATTAGATATAGCGAAGCATTGAAAAATGGCAAGCGTCAATCAAAGATTATGGATGCGGTGATGCGATTGGAGAATATTGAAGAAAAATGGGAGTCCGAAGAGGTTATTAATACTATTCTCGAAAAATTAGATCAATGAAAAATTTAATAGCGTTATTTCTTTGTGGTGTTTCAGTCATGACCTTTGGACAGCCAAGAGACTTGACTCCAACAAAACGTGGGCAGGGTTTTGGATCACGTGACTTTAGAAACTTGAGCCTAACTGGAATTCAATTTCAATTGGGGGCAACATACTTAATGACACGCAAAAAAAACAAAACCGGCGCTTTTAACAATGGAACAGATGGATCATACTCTATTGACCCAACAGGTAAATTTGGGGGTTATGCTGAAATTGGAATGGTCCATTTTCCGAAAAAAAGATCTAAATTGTCATTGTGGCTTAAAACTGTTCTCGTTAGTTATTATGATTGGGGTTTAGGGTTTAAATATTTCTCAGGAAAAGAAGCATTAACAATAAATAGACTTAGTCCTTCTGGAGTAGTTCTGGGCTCTTCAATCACTGAAGGAAATTACAAAAGTGGCTTTTTGTATGGGCGTTTTAGCTTGCATAAAAATGTTCATATCAAGGGTGTAAAAAACTTCTTTTTTGACAATAGCTTGGGTGTAAATTTTGATTATAATCTATTGCCTGACAAAAACAAAGACGATGATCCAGCTCACAGTGCTGCTCTAGTGTCTGTTGGTGCCCCTGAACGCTATCATTCGCCTTTTGTTGCACAATTGCATTATGGCTTGGGAATAGGAATTCGATTGAAAAGAGGGGCTTATCTAATTCCTGGTGTTCGTGTTCCTGTTTTAGGAATGAATGACTGGCAGAAAGGAAACCCTTCCTTTAAGTGGTTTTCTAGAAGCTATTGGCCAATTTTGTTTCACGTAAAGTACATGTTTATGTTAGAGAAAAAAGCGAAAAATTGCCCTGCTGTTGAGACGAACGACCAGGACAAAGAAACACAACGAAACAGGTAGTTAGGAGAAATGAAAAAAATTTATCATTTAAAAAGTTGTTCAACGAATGTTCGAATTCTCAAAGAACTTGACCTTTCAGGTGTAGAATTACAAAACATTAAAGAACAGAATATTGATGAACAAGCATTGAACTTTTTAAAAAGTAAAACAGGGTCTTATGAAGCGCTATTTTCAAAGAAAGCAATGAAATTTCGTTCTTTAGGTCTCAATAAAGTGGCATTGAGTGAGACTGATTATAAGCGATTAATGCTTGAAGAATATACCTTTTTAAAACGACCTTTTATGATTAATGAAGAAGACGTATTTATTGGAAACTCGAAAGATGTAGTGGGAAAAGCAATCGCATCATTTGGGCCCAACAAGTAAATTATAGCATTATTCATTAAAAGAATTTGAACTGACTTTTACTCATCATTAAACTCAATTGATAAAACATCTGTTCCGCAATAAGTTATGAAGTCATCTTTTGTTAAAGCACATCTCGCCTTGTTTTTTGTCAATGCCTTATATGGAGCGAATCATATCATAGCTAAGGGCGTCATGCCTCAGTTTTTGACACCAAGTGTGTTTATCTTGTTTCGTGTTGTTGGCGCTGTATTTCTGTTCTGGATTGTTAAGCTTCTCACTATCAAGGAAAAAATAGAGCGAAAAGACTATGTTCGGCTCGCGGCTTGCGGCATGTTTGGTGTCACCATCAATCAATTGTGTTTTTTTTATGGATTAAATGCATCATCATCAATTAATGCAGGAATTATTATGACTATCAACCCCATTCTTGTTGTCTTCCTCTCTTTTTTTATTTTAAAAGAAAAAATAACCCTTCAAAAATCCATTGGAGTTTTAATTGGAGCAGCTGGAGCTATATTACTAACACTAAAAGCTGGTACCGGTTCTGGTGATTCCATTTTTGGAGATTTTTTACTCTTCATCAACGCGGCTAGTTACGCTTTGTACTTAGTTTTGGTAAAACCATTGATGAAAAAATATTCTCCGCTTACCGTTATTACCTATGTCTTTTCATTTGGTTTAATATATGTTCTCCTTTATCCACCAACTTTAACAGAATTATTTCAAGTTGACTTTAGTTCTTTTACGTCAGAAATTACACTTAAGATTCTTTTTATAGTCGTTGGTGTGACCTTTCTGGCCTACCTTCTGACTGTATACGCACTTAAATCTGTTTCACCATCAACGTCAAGTTCATATATATACTTCCAACCCGTTTTCGTCATCTTTTTCGCTTTTTTATTCTTTGCTATCGATCTTTCCGATGATTATACTCAGACAATAACATGGGAAAAAGTCGCTTATATGCTTCTAATATTTGTTGGAGTATTCATTACTTCTATGAGTAATTATCGGCAGAAGACGCTAAGGTAGATCTTCTCTTAAGCGTGATTTAGAGAACTCTAATATTAACATTCCTATTTAGAATGAATATAAATACCATTTTTAAGGTATTGTATTTTCGCTGTTGTTTCACGTCCTTTGTCAAAAATAAGTTTGGTTTGAAAATAGTTGTATTCGCATTATTCTCTTTTACTTTTTCGCTGTCACTAATGGCTCAGTCTTTAATGGATACAACTATTATTAGTTCAACAAAGAAAATTTTTGCTGGTAACACTGGGCAGTTTTCATTCGGAAGTTATGGAGAGGCTCATTACAACGCTCCTGTAGAGTCTGGAAAATTCAGAAATGGTACAGCGGATTTACATCGTGTTATCTTATTTATGGGCTATAAATTCACCGAAAAATTGCAGTTTTTTAGTGAAATTGAATTTGAACATGCCAAGGAAGTTTTTGTGGAGCAGGCATTTATTAGTTATAAATTCAATTCTGCCTTCAATCTGAAAACTGGGGTTATTCTTATTCCAATGGGTTATGTTAATGAGTTCCATGAACCGACCTTATTCAATGGTGTTGAAAGACCAGTAGTAGATAAGGCAGTTATTCCAACTACTTGGAGAGAGCTTGGTATTGGTTTTCATGGTTTAGTAAAAGCAGCAAACATTAAGTATCAACTTTACGTTGTCAATGGATTTAAAGGCTATGATGGAAGCGCTAAGTTTTCTGGAAGCGAAGGTCTGCGTTCGGCGCGCCAAAAGGCCTCTAAAACGACTGTGAGAACACCTTCTTTGACCGGTAAGGTTACTTTTTATGGTATCAACGGATTGCACGTTGGTTTAGCAGGTTATTATGGGAAATCAGAAACAAGCTTATATGACAACATAGACACTGACGATACAGATGGAGTTGCCAATGCTGATAGTACAATTTTAGGAATCAGCATGGCTGCAATAAATATAGAATACAGAATTAAGAACATTAAATTCAGAGGAGAAGGAATTATTACGTCATTCTCCAATACGAAAGAATACAATTCATTCAATGGCGCTAATGTCGGTAAACAAATCGTTGGTTTTTATGGTGAGTTGGCATACGAGTACAAATTGAAAAAGAAAGATTTTCCAAAGTTAATACCATTTGTACGTTACGAAAACTATGATACTCACTATAAAGTAGATGCTGACATTGCTCGAAACACTTCATACTCAAATGAGGTTCTTACAGCAGGCGTTGCTCTGCAGTTAACACCTGGTACAATTTTTAAAACAGATTACCAGTGGATAAAAACAAAAGCGAACCAAGCTCCAACTGGTTTGTTTAATCTTGGTTTCGGTTATTGGTTCTAGAATGAATAAAGTAATTAAAATATCGCTCTCTTTTTTCACCTTATTGGTGGTGTTTTCCTTTACGAATCCTGATCGTAAAATGGAACGACTTGTGAATAAACTATGGAAGGATACAGAGTGCACTATTACTTCTGTTCATGTCGAAGACCCATTAGAAAGCCTCACTAAACTTAATGCAATTTATACGACTGACGGAAATACGCTTTTGGGTTATGCCTGTTATACATATTCTCATGGCTGCAGAATTGGTGGCTGCAGCGCTCCTTCAGCAAAAGCAGATGATACTTATGATGTCTTTGAGTACATTATTATCTATGACACCAAGATGAATATTCTCAAAATCGACATTTCAGATTACGGTGGAGAATATGGCTATGAAATTTGTCGAGCGAAATGGCTCAAACAATTTAATGGAAAGTCAAGTGGATTTATTCTCGAAGAGAATATTGACGGGATATCTGGTGCAACTGTTTCTGCAACTTATCTTATTGATGATGTCAATATTTTAGGAAAATACTTAAAGAAATTGAAGGTTGAAAACGCTATTTAGATCGATGCTGTAAACTTTATTTTTTTTCCTTCCTGAATTATGTGAACAACAGCACAATGAGAAGGATACGTAACACTAAATTCCCTCGTTAAGTCTACCTTAAAATCTGAATCAAATTTATTTTTACATTCGAAGATTCCTTTTGGAGAATATCGAGTAATGGAGTATGCCCTTTCCTCTGATGAGAAGATAAACCAAGAACCTGCTCCTTCTCCTGCGAGCCATTTTGCATTCTCTGAAATAGTCTTTGGTAATTTGGGTTGAGGTAAGGTCTTAGGCAATTTCATAGCTCTCAGCCGGAATAGTTTGATTTATAAGCACTTCTTCTAAATTATATTCCCCAACTACTTTTACATTCCAGATTGGCGATGGTGTAAGCATCCATGGAAAGCTTAATTGCAACTTTGTGTGCTTCTTCGTTACAGATTTAAGTACTATGTCGCGCACAAATCGAGAACAGTTAGTTCCATTATAAATAAATGGCCCATAAGCAATTATTCCCTTCGCTTGTATTTCTTTGATGTGGTTAAAAGCAAGAGAATAATCTACTTCTATTATTCCTGCCCGTAATTGTCCATCTCCATGACAAGAAGGGTTATCTCGTAGTTCTTTGAGAACACCATCAATCATTGGTTCACCCGTGACAGTAAAATGAACAAGGCTATTGATTTTTAAATCATGATCAGTTGAAGCGCTGCGCACTCGACCGAATCCGGGTGGCGTGTGGTATCGTCCAAAATCAAAATAAAAAGCATCTCCTGTTTCGGCATCAACCAATACAATCGCAGCGTGACCCACTTTGTAGTAGCCATTTTTGCAAGCTCCAACTATACGAAGAGCTCCATCATACCATGACCCCGCCTGTTTGCAAAAAGTCTCAGGCCAGGCAATGGGAATTGCGTATCCTTTTCTCATAGCTTTATAATTCGTGGGCACTATATTGATTCCTCACGTATTACTTTTAGTCCTATTTATCTTCTCTTTTTCATAAAGGTCGAATAAATTCTCCAAAAATTTTGGCTAAAATACGCAATTGTTGATAATTGAAGAAAAAAACGACACTTACCGCAGTAAGCATCGTTCTTTACGATATGCAACTTGTCTTATTCCGTAAGTTCAACCTCGACCTTTGGCTTAAGAGCTTCTTTAATTTTGTGTTCTAATTCTTCCATTAACTCAGGATTATCCTTAATAATAACTTTCACTGCATCACGTCCTTGGCCTAATCTAGTTTCCCCATAAGAAAACCAAGAACCGCTTTTATTAATAATATTCATCTCGACTCCAAGATCTAAAATTTCACCAACCTTAGAGATACCAAGTCCATACATGATGTCAAATTCTGCTCTTATAAATGGTGGAGCGACTTTGTTTTTTACCACCTTCACTCTTGTGCGGTTACCAATAACTTCATCACCATCTTTTATTTGACTTGATCTCCGAATATCTATTCGAACTGAAGAGTAAAACTTCAATGCGTTTCCTCCTGTTGTCGTTTCCGGATTCCCGAACATTACACCAATTTTCTCTCTCAGTTGATTGATAAAAATACAGCAAGTATTCGCTTTATTTATAGACCCCGTAAGTTTTCTCAATGCTTTTGACATTAATCTTGCTTGCAGTCCCATTTGAGAATCTCCCATTTCTCCTTCAATTTCTGCTTTTGGTGTCAATGCCGCTACAGAATCAATCACGACTAAGTCAATTGCTCCTGAACGAATTAAATTATCCGCAATTTCAAGTGCTTGTTCTCCATTATCTGGTTGAGATATAATTAAATTTTCTACATCAACTCCCAAATTTTTAGCATAAAACTGATCAAATGCATGTTCCGCATCTATAAAAGCTGCAATACCTCCGCTCTTTTGACACTCTGCAATCGCATGTATTGCTAGTGTGGTTTTACCTGAAGATTCTGGTCCATAAATCTCTACAACCCTTCCTTTCGGAAAGCCGTTTACTCCAAGTGCTAAATCAAGCGTTAATGAACCTGTTGAGATTACATCAATTTCTTGTACGGGAGAATCGCCCAACTTCATAACGGTTCCTTTACCGTATGTTTTTTCCAACTTATCCATTGTAAGTTGTAAAGCTTTTAACTTGTCTGTGTTTACATCGTTCTTAGCTGCCATATCGTTTTGTTTTGTTTTTTGCTCTAATTAAAGAACAATGGTTTGTGTAATTAATTTCTACAAATATTGTGTTTGAAGTACGTAATCTATTTACGTTGTTGTTTCTTTAGTTATAAATTTCTAAAATTTCTGCCGTGTGTTCTTTGTTTTTTGGCTTGTCAATTATTCCAATAATAGTGTGTGTATCATCAAGAACGAATGTTGTTCTATGAATTCCATCATATGTTTTTCCCATAAATTTTTTCTCTCCCCAAACACCATAAAGATTTAATACGGTTTTGTCTACATCTGCTAATAAAGGAAATGGTAAATCAAATTTCTCGATGAATTTTAAATGCTTTTTTTCATCATCTGCACTTACGCCAAGTATAACAATGTTCTCTCCTAAAATGGAAGAATAATTGTCTCTTATATTACATGCTTGAACTGTACAGCCTGGAGTGTTGTCTTTCGGGTAAAAATAAAGAACGACCCTCTTACCTGAGAAATCTTTGAGGCATACATCATTTCCATCTTGATCTTTAGAACAGAATTCAGGAGCGGCATGCCCTATTTTTAAATGTTTCATTTTGATACTATTTTAATCAGTTAATTGACTAATTTCTAATCAAAGATACATTCCTTTTTCAGTAAAGCAAGAAAAATTAAACTTTATTCTGTGATGATTGGAAATAATTTAAATTCTATTCTGCCTTAAAAAGACTTACGGTTCCTATAAACAAAAGAGCCATCCAACAAAGTGAACGGCTCTTTTTAAGATCAATTAAATACTCTTTATTTATTTTCTAGCTCTTGGAATTTCTTCGAACACTCCGTAAAAGTAGCTATTTCCTTTCTTGTTTTATCAGCGTATACAGCATCGTCATTTTTCTCATATTCTGAGAGTTCGGTGTTTAGTGATTTTACTTTTCCCTCTAAAAACTTAACCAAGTAACTCAAATTTTGTGGTAAAAACATTTGCATGTACATTCCTCCTGTTTCTGAGAGACCTTTGTATATCTCTATTGACTTCAAAATCGTTTCCGGCTTTTGATTCGTTAAAAACACCGTCATAGAATTTAATACTCCAAGTCGATCAAATCCCTGAACAATATTGCCGTTAAATGCTTTCTCAAAAAAGTCAACCTTACTTGCTTCACCATGCTCAGAATAGAGCTTAGAGATGCCATAAATCATTGAAGACGAATTCTCGGACTCCATGGGCTCTGCTAGCTTCATCGCTGCCTCTGGGTTTAGGTCACCGTATGCTTTTAAGGCTGATGAGACAACATCGTACGACTGGTCATTTTCAATACGTTCTTTATATATGGCTGCAAGCTCGTCATCCTCATAGAATTTTTTTATTTGTTTCATCGCGCTTGCCCGAACAGCAGACTTTGGATCTTCTTTGGCCATTTTAGCAATTACCTTTTTTCCTTTTTCTTTCTTATCTCCCTTTAATTTTGACGCTTTTTTAATCGCTAGTAAACGGATATTCCAAAATGGATCTTCTAATGCATCAAGAATTAAATTTTGCCCAAGGTCTGTGCGATCTCTTGAACCTTTATCTAATCCTTTTCTTCGTGCTTCAAACCGTTCTCCATGATAAAATTGATAAACATACTGCTCCGTTGTCTTATCTTCAGAGATTTTTGCTAATAGCATCTGCTGTTCATCATAAATAATGCCTTTTAAAGCTCCTACATAAGAAAATGTGAATTCTTCTTCAACCTCATCAACTACTACTTTGTGAATGTGTTTTCCTTCATCGTCAAAAGTGGCAATTTGGAATGGTAACTTAAACACTGGAAACTCATCAAAATTTTGTGTTTGACTTACTTTGATTGTAATTGTTTTAACCTCAATATTATCCGTTTGGTTAAATTTCAATGTTGGATGTCCTGACGCTAAATACCATTGGTTAAAAAACCAGTTCAAATCTTCTCCAGAAACACTTTCAAATGCTAAGCGCAGTTGGTGAAACTCTGCCGCTTTGAATTTGTTCTCATCTAGATAGACAGTTAATGCTTTAAAGAATGCCTCGTCTCCCAAGTAGTTTCTTAGCATGTGTAATATTCTTCCACCCTTATTGTATGAATGTCCATCAAACATTTGGTCTTTCTTATCATAATCAAACCATACCAAATCATGATAACCTTGTCCTTCTGCAGATTGATAGTATCCGTTTTTTTCTTTATCTCCGTTGTAATCGGCCTCGTCAACTCCATAACGGTGCTCATCCCACAAGTACTGCGAATAGTTCGCAAAAGATTCATTCAAGGTTAAATTTGACCATGATTCAGCGGTAACTAGATCACCAAACCAGTGGTGAAACAATTCGTGTGCGATAGTAGATTGATCATCTCCGTCTAATAATGCACGTTTGTTTTTGTAGGCGTAATCTCCAAAGATAACTGCACCTGTGTTTTCCATCGCGCCAGAAACATAATCTCGAACAACAATCTGATGGTATTTATCCCATGGGTATTCAACTCCCAATCGTTCAGAGAAAAATTTAATCATTTCTGGTGTTTCTCCAAAAATATCTTTTGCCGATGCTTCCCATTCTGGCTCAACATAATAATTAACTTCCATTTTAGAACCGTCTTTTCTAGTATAGAAATCTTTCACAATTTTAAACTCTCCAATACCCATCATAAATAAATAGGGAGCATGTGACAACTCTTGCTTCCAGTGATCGATTCTTTTCCCGTCTGAAACATTTGTGCTTGACATCAGTTTTCCATTCGATAACGTTGTATACTTTTCATCTACCATGATGAAAATTTCTTGTGATGTTTTTGCATTTGGGGAGTCAATAGTAGGAAACCATACTGAGCTAGATTCTGTTTCTCCTTGTGTCCATATTTGCGGCATTTTATTCTTGTCTTCTCCTCGCGGATTAATGAAGTACAAGCCTTTGTCAGATGTAATTGCAACACCGCCGCTTTCTTCAATTTCTTCTGGGCGTGCGATATAATCAATTTTGATTGTATATTTTTCTGTCCTTGTGTATTCTTTCCCTAAATCAATCGTTAAAAAAGCCAAGTCGTATTTAAAGTCAAGTGTTTTGCCCTCCATTTCTACTTTATTGATAATCATCCCTTTTGCGTCAAGAATCAATTGGTTCGTTGCATAAAAATGAGGCTTCGCGGTAATTGTTGCTACACCGTTCATTCGGGATTCTTCCCAAATGAAATTCACGTCCAAGCGCGTGTGAATTAAATCTGTAAGAACAGTCTCTGTTTCATTGTATTTTAATCGTTGAGGAATTTTTTCTTCTTCCTCTATAAGTTCGGTCACCGGCGCTGGTGTTAAAGGGCTTTCAACAACTGATTCAGTCGTTGTTGTTCTTTGAGCGCATCCAACCAATGTTAACAACGCCATACCTAGAAATATTCTTTTCATACGATTATATTAATTCGTTACAAAGCTGGCGAAAAATATTGATTTCTTATGCGAAAAATACAGCATCGGACTGCTATTCTGTTATTTTTGTACAAAATCATGATAAATGGCAAATCGTACTTGGAACATTGATGGTAAAGAAGTTGTTGGAAATGAGGGTTCTATAATTCATTGGGAGGACGACACTTTTTTCTCGATTTCTTATAATGGAAACACCTTTTCTGGTGAAATTTTAGAGGAAAACACAGAGGGCAACTTCTTAAAATTAAAAATTAATCACCGTGTTTTTACTGTTCAAAAAAAGGGTGAGCTAGATGATTTGATTAAACGTCTTGGTTTAGATGTCCAGAAAGCAAGAGCGCTGAAAGAAATAGAGGCCCCTATGCCCGGCAGAATTGTAAGTGTTGTTGTTGAAATTGGTCAACAGGTCAAAGTTGGAGATGACATTCTTTCTTTGGAAGCAATGAAAATGGAAAATGTATTAAAAGCTGAGGGTGAAGGCGTAGTAAAATCGATTCATATTAAGGCTGACGATATTGTAGAAAAAGGTGCCGTTCTTATCGAGTTCGATTAAGTCTTATTTATTCTTTGAAGAGCCAATGCTTTTTTAGAGAATGCGGATTTAATTATCACAGGGTACTTCGCTCCAAATTCTATAATACACCATTCTTGAAACTTTCTAAATTCTTCAGCATCAGTAATCCATTTTAAGCCTTTCTTTAATTCTTTTTGAAACAAGTCTTTGTCGAAGCTAACTGCGCGCAATATCTTTTGTGTGAATTCTATCATAGTCTTTGGTTTGAAGTACATGAATTTAACGATAATATTTGTGTTTTCTTATGCTGGAAAATCAAAAAAAATCAAAAAGCCCGACATCATTACGATGCGGACATTAAAATAAGTTATCAACATATTATTAGATATAATTACTCTAAAACTTGATAAATTTCTTCTGCTTCAACATCTCTCTCATTTATCAATAAAAGAGAGTTAACTGTTTCTAGGTTTAACAAAAACTCTTTTTTTGAAAGGTTGAAGCTCATAGTTCAAAGCTTTAAGTCCAGAAACCGTCGTTCAATATTAGTCGGATAATCCTTTTTTATGAATCACCTTTCTATCCTTTTTTTACGTTTAAAAAGAGTAACTTTACGTTGTTACCTAAGTTATGATCAACTTCCCAAAAATATACCACACAGCAATTCAGGCATCCATTATGGCTTCTGAAAAAATAATGGATGTTTATTCTGGTGAAATTAACGTAACTATTAAGCCTGACGGTTCTCCTGTAACACAGGCAGACTTGCTCTCTTCTGAAATTATTGCGTCGCACTTAGCGCCTACAAGAATTCCAATTACCGGAGAGGAACGCGACGAAAATAATTATTCAGCTCGTCTTTTATGGGATAGCCATTGGTGCGTAGACCCTCTCGATGGAACCAAAATGTTCATCCTAAAAAATGATGAGTTTTCCGTGAATATTGCTCACGTTAAAGGCAGTATCCCTGTTTTTGGTTTAATTGCATCTCCTGTTCAACGAAAAATTATAGTCGGTGGAAAAGGATTGGGAGTTTACACCTTCAACTTTGAAGAGGCAGAACATCTAAATCAGTGGAAGAAAATAGAGGCACCAAGTGCAAGAAATAGTCCAATTATAGTCGCCTGCTCTCGTTTATTTAGAGAGAAAAATAATGGTTTTATCGAAATCCTGAAGAGTGAATTCGGTGACGTTAACTACTTAAAAATGGGGTCAGCACTAAAGTTTATCGAGTTGGCTGAGGGAAATGCGGACATTTATGTTCGCTTTGGCCCGACAATGGAGTGGGACATTGCATCTGGCCAGGCAATTCTTGAAGAATTATCTGGGGAGGTCAATGATATCGAAACACAAAGGCCCTTGGTTTACAATAAAAAAACTCTTTTTAATCCTGCATTTATTGCAAAAACTAAAGCCGTTTTATAATGATAAATAGGATTACTCTTTTTGTTTGTTTTCTAGTTTCATATTCAATTAATGCGCAACAAAACTTTATATCCTTGCACTCTTTTTATAAAGATCAAGTTTTTGCAAATAAGCTTGAAAAGTCATACAATGGTGGCTCCTTTTTTCCTGTATCTGAAGCAGATTACAATTTAATTCCCGCTATAAGGGATTCTTCAAAACAATATTATACGCTCACACAGATTCTCTTTAAAAAACATTTAATAGAGCTAAAAGGCGAAGATTTTTTCTTAACGATAGATCCTGTTCTTAATATCGCGTATGGAAAGAATTTTTCCGACACATCTGATAATAGACTGTTTCAAAATACAAGAGGGCTTCATGTTGAGGGGGATTTATTTAAGAATTTTTCGTTCTCTACAACAGTCTACGAAAATCAGGCGCGTTTTAATGCTTACGAAACAGCTTACTATTCTTCCGTTGGAGAATTATACCCTCGTCCTGACTCGACTTACTTAACACAAAATGCTGTTATTCCTGGTAGCGCTCGAACAAAACCTTTTAAAGGTGATGGGTTTGATTATGCCTCAGCTGTTGGATACTTCACCTACACTCCATTTAAAACATTAAGGATCTCTGCTGGAAACAACCAACAATTTGTTGGGGATGGACACCGGTCAATTTTACTCTCGGACAACTCTATAAGCGCTCCTTATTTTCGCATAGATTGGAGGATTTCTTCAAAGTTTTCTGCAACTTACCTTCGTGTTAAACACCTCAATTTATTGAGAAAACCAACGAGCAGTTCTGCAGAATCTTACTACGAGCAAAAAGGATATTCTGTTAATTATTTTACATACCATGCTAATGATAAAATAAGCGTCAGCCTATTTGAAAGCGGAAATTGGAATCGAGGGGATTCAATTTCAAGTAGATCTGCTCACCCACTTTATTACAATCCTGTACCATTCGTTTCTGGCATTGCTTTAAAGAATAATAATGAGGTTGTCTCGTTAATTGGGCTAAATTTATCCTATCAAATTGCAGAAAAACACCGTCTATACTGTCAGTTTGCGATCAATGATTTTGATAGAAATAAGTTAGCGGCACAATTTGGTTATCGTGGATATAATTATTTCGGAATACGTGATTTTATGTTTCAATTTGAATACAACTACGTTGCTGAAGGCATGTATGAAGCAAAAAACCGCCGTTTAAATAATACGCAATATAACCTGCCTCTGGCACACACTAAGGGTAGTGGTTTTCAAGAATTCATTGTCCGTTCTAATTATGAAATTAAACGCCTTTACATTGATCTTTCTATTGCATATTATATCACACAAAATTATTCTTCGGTGGCGCATTTGCCAATTTATGAAGATTTTAACAGGAATTCAAATGCAATCTTTTATGAAAATTTAGAGCTTGGTTATCGCATTAATCGAAAAATGAATTTAACCATTTTCGGAAGTTGGACATATAGAACGGAAGAGAATTCCCCTATTCAGGGAACAAATGCCATAAATCTTGGTATTCGTACTGGCTTAATTAATCATTACAAAGACTTTTGATGAAAGCATTTATTTATTCCTTCTTAGTTTTGTCATTCTCTGCATTTGGTCAGGGAGGGGTTGGTTATATTCTTGAAGAAAATGCCGCAGATTCTATTGTAAAACGCACTGGTAAAACCCACTCAAGTATTAAGCCGTTGATTCGTCAAAATAGTGACATCATTAAGGGAAATAAGACTTTTCAAATTTCCGGCCTGGGCGACTTAAACTATATTCAAAACAATAATTCTTCCTTCAAAACAGGGCTTGGTATTGAGGCTAAAGGATTAATCAATGACAAGTTTTTCTTTAGAATTGCAGCTGTTGAGGGTTTAAGTCAAACAGATCAGTTCTATTATCCAAAAACATACATTGGAGATTCTATTGGCAGTCTCTCTTTGTACACTGATATTCACAGTCGAATATCCTTTACCCCAAACCATATTTTTAATTTCCAGGTTGGAATAGACAACAATTTTATCGGCGAAGGGTCCCGGTCAATGTTTCTTAGTGATTATGGCACATCTTACCCTTTTGGCCAAATTAGAATGCGCTTTTGGCGATTAGAGTATACTATTCTTTACCAGTTTTTACGAGAAGAATTTAATAACAAGTGGGAAGGTAAATTTGCATCAAGCCATCATTTGTCAGTCAACGCTGCGAAATGGTTGAATTTTGGGGTTTTCGAAACGGTAATTTTTCAACCAAAGGACACCTTAATTAATCGAGGCTTCGATGCTGAATATTTGAATCCATTCATTATGTATCGACCCCAAGAGTATTCGTTAGGCTCATCCGATAACGTTCTTCTTGGAGTTGAATTAAATGCTTTTTGGAAAGGACACACTCTATATACTCAGTTCATTTTCGATGAGTTTTCTATTGCAGAAATTAGAGCGAAGACTGGATGGTGGGCGAATAAATATGCTGGGCAAGTCGGTGTGAAAGGTCACTTTAAAACAGGTAATAGTCCTTTTTTCTATCGTTTAGAGTATAATTTTGCACGTCCTTATACCTATTCCCATCTATCAAAGAAACTAAATCACGGAACACAGGGTACAGCTCTAGCCCATCCTTATGGGGCAAATTTTATGGAGATTTTAGGAGAGCTTAAGTGGAGTAAAAGCAAAGTTTTCGCCCACTTATTTACCAGTTATTATTTAAGGGGAGGAAGCAAAGATGGCTTTAACTATGGAGAAGATATTTTCTTGCCGTACATTAATCGTCCTGATGACTTTGGCCATTTTATTGGTGATGGTAATGCCTTTAATGGAACAAAGACTGTCGTTACACTTGGTTATAAGGTGATGAAGAGAGCTAACTTAAATGCGTTTATAGAAAATCACTTTGACTATAATTCGATTCGAAATAAAGTCGATTATACTTTGGTTATTGGTCTGCGCAGTCAATTGTGGAACGATCGCAGAAACTACTAAAAAGACACATTTGTTTCTGGTGAAAGTATCAGAAATACTATTTCAAAATGTTTGTAAATGGCAAAGCAAAAAAACACGACCAATAAAAAAAAGCACTCCAAGCTTTTAAATATAAAGAAGTCTAAGAAACAAAATGCCAAAGAGTTAAATAAAGCTAAGATTAAGGAAATGAATCAATTGGCAAATAAAGAAAAGGATTGAGGTGTATGTTACTAAAAAAGGGACAAGCCTTGCGACTTATCCCTCTCGTGAATTATAACTAAGTGGTTAATTTAGCTCTTTACAATCCAATAACATGTTTCACTTCTATCTCTGTGACTTTTCGGGGCTTCCCCTCTTTGTTCATGTATGTTCGGTTTACGATTCTACCATGAATAGCCAATTGTTTCCCTTTTTCCCCATAACTTTCAATGAATTTCGCAAGGTTTCCCCACGCAAAAATACGGTGCCAATCAGCTTGAGGATTTTTTTTATTCGTGGCAGATTTATTCGTGGCAAGAGAAAAACGAGCAACTTTATTCCCGTTATCAAAGTTTGTAATCTGAGCATTAGCGCCCATATTTCCAATTAGTGTGATGTGATTTCTTAAGGTTTGCATATTTATAGGCTAAAGGATGACTAAATCATTAATTTCTACTTCTTGGACAAAACGCTTTTCGCCCCCTTTTTGGTAGAATCGAGAAGTTAATTTTCCCTCAATTGCTACTTCAAGATCTACATGACCTAGTTCCTCCAGAACCTGTACCCAACGCCCCCAAGCGGCAACTCTGTGCCAGTGATTTTTTTTCTTTGTTGCTCCATCACCATCGAGAAAAGATTCATTGGTGGACATTGTAAATTGTGCGATTTTTCTTCCGCTTGGCAATTCATAAATTTTAGGTTGCGTGGTTAACTTCCCGATTAGGTTTACGTGATTCATATGCTTAATGATTATTAGTGAATAAAAAGGGAGCCGAAAATCGACTCCCATAGGCTTGGTTATTTTTCGGTTTTAGGTGTAAGCACTAAAAAATCCCTTATTTCAATAGTTGTGGAGTAGCGCGTTTCTCCTTCTTTGTTCGTGTAGTTGCCATTGACTATTTTACCCTCAACAGCTACTTCAGTGCCTTTTTTCAACAGTTTTTCAACAAGCTCTGCGTTTTTACCCCACGCTTTGACATTGTGCCATTGCGTATTCTCCACCCACTCTCCTTCTTTGTTTTTGTAGCTCTCATTTGTTGCAATTGAAAAGCGTGCCAGCGCATTTCCATTGTCAATTTTTACTACTTCCGGCTTCGCTCCTAAGCGACCAATCAAACTAACTTTGTTTCTTAATGTGTTCATGTAATTTATATTTGAACGTTTACTAAAAATTGTTTTGTCCTCCATCAAACTTCAATGTTGATATCGACACTGCAAATGTGAGGAGCTTTCAAAACTCGATTCGATTATTAAATGATTACTGTCGAATGTCTTTCGTTTGTAAATGATTAAAACCATTTTTTAATATGTAAATCAGATACTTATAGGTGAATTTTCGCTGAAAAATAAATTGCTAAAATTAACTGTCTTTGAAGTTATAAGTTGGATAAAGAACACTAGTGCATTATATCCACTTGTTATATGCAATTACATACAGAATTATTATCTTTACTAACTGAAAACTAATACTTAACACATGAAAAAACTACTACTTTTTGGAGCTATTGCTCTGTCATTAAATTCACTCGGTCAAGTTCCTTCTTATGTACCCATTAATGGTCTTGTTGGTTGGTGGGGCTTTAATGGCAACCCATTAGATGAGTCTGGCAATGGAAATAATGGGAATTTGAATGGTGCAGTATTAGCTCAGGATCGTTTTAGCAGCCCAAATAGCGCATTCGAATTTGATGGTATCGATGATTACATGGAAGTATTGTATACATATGACTTTGAGGAAAGAACAATTTCATTGTGGTTTAATGCCGATGATATTTCAGGGACATGGAATGACGCGAATAATGCGCTGACAATTGATTCTGATGCATTGAATTATGGGTTGGCTGGTGTGGTTATCGATACGGACTCATTAAGTTTAAGAGCTGGAGGTGAGGCTGCTAATTTCAAAACACCAACCGAAATAAACGAGTGGATTAACGTAACTGTGGTAAGAAAAATATCAGTTACTGAATACTATATAAATGGGATATTATTAGGTACTGGTGTAAGCGGGAGTTTGGGAAGTGCTGTAAACCCGAATTTAAATTTAGTAATAGGCTCTGGAAGAACTAAAACTGTTCAATTTTTTGATGGGCGCATAGATGATATCGGCATATGGAGTCGAGCACTTGATTCTTGTGAAATTACTGAATTATACACTACTCAAGCATGTAACGTTGGAATTGAAGAACTAATTTCAAAAGAAAAGGAGCTTATTAAGATCATTGATTTTATGGGGCGCGAATCAGAATTTAAACCAAATACTCCACTTATTTTCATTTATAGTGATGGAACTCGAGAGAGAGTGATGGAAATTGAAGAATAAAAACTCGGATAAGCCCTTCAGAAATGAGGGGCTTTCTTAATGCATATAACAGCACCTATACTCCACCGCTAAATTCATTTTCAACGAATTCAATTATCTTTAAGGATGCGGCGCTAGTATAGCTGCAAAACGTTATATGTAACAGTGATTCCTCTCGTTCTAAAATCGATTCACTAAAATTAAACACTTTTGTATTTTAATTTAACTTGGCGCGATAATTGGATTTAAATAATAAAATTTTAGATGAATGAAATATTTATACTTTTTGCTTTCACTCTCATTAATTATTTTCATTTCCTGTCAATCTGATAGAGAAAATCAACCCGTATCTCCTTCGGAAGAGGATGTTGAAATAATAGAAAATGCTATATTCCATGATATAATTAATGCGAATAGCCATATTTTAACCTTTCAAAAACACGATAGTTTATCTATTTCTTTCCATAGAGAACATAAGGATAGCGCATGGTCATCCATTTCTTTTGGAAGATGGCCTCATAAAGCGTTTGATAACCCAGATACAATTAAACTGAGCACATACATAGGACAGTTAGATACGTGCTGGAATTATGTAGCAAAGCTAGGTTCAATTAATATTAAAAGTCTTGGGGTGCTTTCTCCCCAACATTATCCTGACATTCTAAAGAATCAGGTAAATGCTTTTAATAAAGATAAAGCATGGAGAAACGACTCGTTAAATAATAATATTGACAATAAGAAAACACTCATGTTAAGCAAGACTTATGAATGGTCGGAGTATGTAATGTTGAAACATAATGTTTACCAACCAATCAATGATTTCTTGAAGCAAAAAGGGTTTGAAATATCTGGATTTGCATTGGAAAAAATGTCTGAAGTGTCAGAAAAAAGACAGAAAGGACTAGGGATTGATAGTATCATGTTAGTTCCTAATCCTTTAGCCATTAATATTTACGTTAATGAATTGAATCACAAGCCTAACAAACCAAATCTATTGCCTAATCCTGATACTTCAGTTAATTATAATGCTCATGGTTCTCTGTACACTATAATTCAATATTTGAAACAACATTTTTATGTTTTAGAGCTTCCAAAAGCATATGAGAAATCTTTTTGGGTTGACAGTATTAGTGAAGTTATAACTGTTGATATTGATGATAACAATCCTGAAGCTGAAGAATGCGGTTTCCAAAGTGTATATAATAAAAACATCATATTTGAAGAAAGCAATTGTGAGAGTGATTCAAAAAATATATTATTTGTCAATTATACCTTTGAAGAGGTTATGAGAATTATGAAAATATTAAATCCTAAAAAGTGTTATGATGACTCTAATTATTGTAATGATTGGATATATGAAAATGATGGAGCTAGATATGATCTCCAAGAGGATTGCAGTCTTAGTGTTAAAGGTAAAGGCACTGACACAATAAGGGTAGAAATATGGTGCTTTGTTTGCAACGCTTAGACATAAATTTAAAATGAATTACAAAAAAAAAATAGCGGTATTACTAACTACATTATTAGTTTTTAGTTCTGTTTTCTCACAAAACAATAAAACAGAACACTACTTAGATAAAGAATATCAAAAATGCCTACAAGAAGATCTCGGTAACTTAGGTGAAAGAACATGTAATAGTGAATTTGAGGATAAATGGGATAAAGAAATGAACCAAAATTATAATGGTTTAATAGAACTTATAGAAATGTATATGGATCCTATTCATGGTGATTTTGCTGTTGATTCTATTACTCTAACAAATCTTAGAACTGCTCAAAGGCAATGGTTAAAATATAGAGATGCAGAATTCAAGTTAATTAGTAAAATATATGCTAGAAAAGGATCAATGTATTACACTATAGCAACCTACAGAAGAATGAGTATTGTCAGACAAAGAGCTATAGAGCTCATGTATTATTGTAATTCTTTTCAGTAAATACACATAGTTTAACTTATTTGAATTTTCAGGTATAAGTTTCAAAGACATTCAAATGGCCTATAAAACTTGCGTCCTAATCATAGAAAGATAAAAAACGATAGGAAATAACTCTGTTGAACAAAATTGAATAAATCAACCACTCGTAACACACTTAAAAACTATTGTATCAAAAATTAATAATTACATATAACACTGTATATAGCAAATAGGGCGTTCGGTAATTTAAGAAAGTTCAGTGCTATTTACAAAGTCCGCCAAATCGTTGATTTGGCTTTTAATAATGAATAAACTAAAAACAAAATACAACGCTTTGGCTCAGTGCAAAATTGAAAGTTTATCGCTTTCTACTGCCCTACATGCCATATACTAAACGTTATGCGTCAGCTTAAAACACAGGTGACTGTTTCCGACCTTACAGGCGACAAAATAAATTAATAAAACAATTATGATTTTAAAAAATGATGGCGGTAAAGTAGAACTCCGCAATGACAATGGCGGTTATGTAGGAACAATTGTTTCCAGTGACGCAGTTGATGCGGACTTAAACAATGACGAAACCTTGATTTTAATTACTTACGAAAATGGTAAAGTTGAAGTAAGAAACAAAAATGGTGGTTATGTTGGGACATTTTAAGTAATAAGGTAACGAGAGCAAGATGGCAAGGAAATGACATTGCTATTACTTACGAAGGTGGTAAAATGGAAATCCGAAACAAAAATGGTGGTTACGTAAGAACAATCTAAAGTTATGATGAAAGAATTTTCACAAGCCGTTTGCGAAAAAATCGGGTATTACGTTTACATCCTAAAAGACCCATGTCCTTTTACTGCGTTGGTTAAATTGTCAAGTCCAAGCAAGTCAATACAAGCAATTTAAAATGATAGTTCTTGCGTTAGTCCGTGTCGAAGTATGAAATGTTCTACTTCAAAACCTGCGGTGTGAATCTCTCTAATCAGATTTAGTTTTTCACTAATTGCAGGACTTGTCAAAGCACCAGCAACGTGTTGACTTTTCATGTTTGTTACCTTTTTTTTATCTTTGCGAATATGCATTATTTCCGCTTCTACATTATAGCACTTATATCTTTTTGTACATCAGCACAAGATTTAGATTATTCAGATAATTACAATTGGGCTTATCTTCCCGGGGACAGTATAGTGTGGCCTGAGTTTGTCGAAAAGGATACTCTTGCTAGTCAAGTGGACGTTTTTTTTCTTTATCCAACCTTTTTAATTGATAAGAGGGATGAGCGATGGAATTACAATATTGATGATTCAACTCACAGGTCAAGTGCGATTAATTCAATAAAGATGCAGGGGTCAGCATGGGGGTCAGCAGGAACAATTTACACACCATATTATCGACAAGCGCATCTTAAAGCATTCCGAAATATTGAAAATGATGGGGAAACAGCATTAATATTTGCATATAATGATGTTAGAGCCGCATTCAAGTATTATCTCGAAAATTACAATAATGGACATGCAATTATTTTGGCAGGACATAGTCAAGGCAGTGTAATGTTATCTGAATTAATCAAGGAGTTTTTTGATGGTAAACCACTTCAGGAAAAATTGGTTGCCGCCTATCTGCCTGGAGTTGGTATTACAAAAGAAGAATTTGAAGAAGTTAAGCTAATGACTCACCCAGACTCTGTTGGAGGTTTTGTTACTTGGAATACATTCAAAAGGAACTATGATCAGCCTAACTATCATAATTGGTATAAGGGCAAGGCTGTAATAAATCCTGTAACTTGGGATGAATCAGAGTTTGCTTCTAGAGATTTACATAGAGGGTTTTATTTCACAAATGGAAAAATGTATCGTGAAAGTTTTGAAACGAATACAATTGATGGTGCTATTTGGATTACTATTCCTCATTTCCCATATCGTTTAATGGCGCTTAATATGAAACATTATCATGTGGGAGATGTAAATCTGTTTTGGGAAGATATTCGTCTAAATTCACTGGCTCGGATCAAATCGTATTTTAGGCTATAAAATTACCTATACTTCACCTCAAATCTCGGTTCGAATGATAAATCATTCGAACTCGCACGTATTTTCTTCGAAAATTAAATTATCTTTGGCTAGACGCAACAGCGCATATCATAAATGTTATGCACAATTAAAATCACAACGCAGGTAGGGTATAATTCGTTTAAAACGGTATATACATAAACACTAAAATATTT